>Ga0265297_10000114_pt1 | contig 279091 bp, 282 predicted proteins | sample Munlanlwell13791_FD_192502 | JGI IMG/M metagenome (GOLD analysis project Ga0265297, IMG submission 192502) | Leachate microbial communities from a municipal landfill in Southern Ontario, Canada - Leachate well 137-91 | ecosystem: Engineered > Solid waste > Landfill > Unclassified | place...
CTATCGACCAGTGGCTGGATGAGTACCACAACTTCAGACCGCATCAATCGTTGGGGTACTTAACGCCCAACGAATATTATGCAAAAATCAAACAAGAAAAGTGTTCTCGATGTATTGGACCATGACACCTTTTGGCAAAATTGGGTGATATCTGTCATAATTATTTTGTGAACGAAAAAAAACCTCACGAAAAAGTAATCAAGGCGGTTGCCGAAGCGCCTGCGAGGGCTGTTGATCAGTCACTCAAAATAACCAAGAAGGTTGCCGATACTCCACCTGTCCGGGTAGTGCAAAAATACTTGGGTGGTTTAGGGCCGGGGCTGGTCACAGGTGCCGCCGATGATGACCCGTCGGGCATTGCTACATATTCCCAAGCTGGTGCCAGTTTTGGCTATCAATTTTTATGGATGGCGCTATTCTCCCTTCCCTTCATGGCAATTGTCCAGGAAATGTGTGCTCGTATTGGGCTGGTTACCGGCCGTGGCTTAGCAGGAGTTTTAAAATCCCACTATCCCCGCTATATTCTTGGTTTTTGTACATTACTACTTTTTGTTGCCAACACCATCAATATCGGCGCTGACATCGGTGCCATGGCATCATCGACAAATTTAATACTTCCCAAAACTCCCTTTTTTATCCTAACGATTTTTTTCACTGCTATCACACTGATCCTGCAAATTTTTATTCCTTACCATAAATATGCCAAATATCTCAAAATTCTTACCTTCGCCCTCTTAGCTTATGTCGTTGCCTTCTTTTTGGTCCAGCATTCCTGGATAGATGTTGCCAAAGGATTATTTATTCCCAAAATAAGTTTTAGCAAAGATACACTGTATTTGGTAGTTGCAATTTTGGGAACAACCATTTCGCCTTATTTATTTTTCTGGGAAGCATCGCAAGAGGTAGAGCAACAGATTGATGAGGGTAACGACACTATCAAAGAACGTGAGTGCGACGACCCTAAAGAAATTCGCACTATGCGCAAAGATGTTTATTCTGGTATGACTTTTTCCAATTTAATCATGTTTTTCATTATTGGTTTAGCGGGGGCTACTTTATATAATCAAGGTATTGCTGGCGTTGAGACTACTCGCCAAGCGGCAGAAGCGTTAAGGCCTCTAGCTGGCAATGCGACTTATTATCTTTTTACTATCGGTATTATTGGTACCGGTCTTTTAGCAATCCCAGTTCTAGCCGGTTCGGCGTCATACGCGATTTCGGAAATGTTTGGCTGGCAAGGCAATCTCAGTAAAAAATTAAATCAAGCCTACAGTTTCTATGGGGTGATAATTATCGCTGTTGTTCTGGGTCTTATTATGAATTATTTTACTACTAATCCTGTTAAAATTTTGATTTTTGCAGCGGTTCTTAATGGTTTGATTGCACCGATTTTAATTGCTCTTATTACGCTAGTATCAAATAATAAAAAGATAATGGGCCCGATGAAAAATTCATTATGGCGTAATTTTTTCGGTTGGGTTATTGTGGCAATAATGGCTGGTATCGGTATTGTAATGTTGATAAGTCTTATAAAACCAGATTTACTATTTTAAAAGCACCAAATATCAAATCCCAAATCTCAAACAATATTTAAGTTTTAAAATTTAAATATTTAAACCATTAGAATTTGTTTGTTATTTGATGCTTGATGCTTGGGATTTAAAAACTATGTCTTCTTTTGCTAAAATTTCTTCGGCGGCACTGGTGGGGCTCGATGCTTTGCCAGTGACTGTTGAGGCGGATATCGGGGCAGGACTGCCCGCTTTTAATATTGTTGGCCTTCCTGACAAGGCAGTAGAAGAATCAAAAGAAAGAGTCCGTGCCGCTATCCGCAACTCCGGACTTAAACTTCCTAATCGTCGCATTACAGTCAATTTAGCGCCGGCTGATATTAAAAAAGAAGGACCGGCCTATGACCTGGCAATTGCCCTGGGCGTTTTAGTTGCTGATGAACAGGTTTCTGATAGGTTGTTGCAGGACTCAATAATTTTAGGGGAATTAGCGCTTGATGGTTCGGTGCGAAAAATCAACGGAGTATTATCTATTGCACTTTCGGCAAAAAGCTGGCCGCAAAAAAAGATTTTTGTGCCGCGCGGCAATGCTAAAGAAGCGGCACTCGTCACCGATGTTCAAGTTTTTGCTGTTGATAACCTATCACAATTAGTCAAAGCATCAAAAGGCGAGGATGAGTTGACGGCTCAGGTTTCGGTAATTCCGGAGGCGGCTCACAATCCAGCGGAGTTTGATTTTTCCGATGTTAGGGGCCAGGAAAATGCCAAAAGGGCACTGGAAATCGCCGCCGCCGGCCATCACAATATTTTGATGACCGGCCCGCCAGGCAGTGGCAAAACCATGCTCTCGCGCGCTTTGGCAGGAATCATGCCACCACTTGCTGTTTCGGAAATGCTGGAGGTTACTCAAATTTATTCGGTGGCGGGCCAGCTCTTTCATGAAGAGTTGGTGCGACTGCGGCCTTTTCGCCATCCTCACCACACAACCAGTTCGGTGGCGCTGGTCGGCGGCGGCTCGTATCCAAAACCAGGAGAAATCAGTTTATCGCATAAAGGCGTATTATTTTTAGATGAATTGCCGGAATTCCCGCGCTCTGTTTTAGAAGCCTTGCGCCAACCACTGGAAGATAAAGTTATCACAGTGAGCCGCGCCCAAGGGGCAGTATCGTATCCGGCCGATTTTATTTTGGTAGCTAGCCAAAACCCGTGTCCTTGCGGCTATTTGGGCGATCCGGTTAAAGAATGCACTTGCAGTGCCCATCAAATCCAAAAATATTCCAAAAGAGTTTCGGGCCCTTTGCTTGATAGAATTGATCTTCATGTTGAAGTGCCAAGAGTGAAATTTGATAAAATGACGAGCGATAAAAAAGGCGAGTCATCGGCTGAAGTCAGGGAGCGGGTAATAAAAGCGCGAGGTCGCCAGCGCGAGCGTTTTGGGCAGGATAAAACAAATAGCCAAATGACTAATAACGATATCGAAGAATTTTGCAAAGTTGATGAAGTTGGCAAGGATATCCTGCGGCGGGCTGTTGATACTCTGAATTTGTCAGGACGAGGATATGTGAGAATTTTGAAATTGGCGCGCACCATTGCCGATCTAGCCGGAGAAGAAGAACTTTCTCCCTCGCACCTTGCCGAAGCCCTGCAGTACCGCCCCAAAGAAAAGAACTATTGATTCTTAACTGTCATCCCTAGATTGATATTCTCTGAGCTTATCGAAGGGCTATCGATCGAAAAGAGGATCTCTTTTCTTGTGCCTTTCGCGCGTCACTTTCGCGATTTTAGGGTGGCGCCAGCTCGCCTCGCTGAGTCGAAGCGGGCAGGCGTATTAGAGTGCAAAATCTCCTCGCTTGATTTCTACTACTACTACTACTACTACTACTACTACTACTATGTAAATGGGTGGTAAAAATCGTCAATTAAACTAAAAAACAGGAGGTAATATGCCGGAAGAACAGGAAGGCGGCCTAGGACCGTATGAAGTTGAACCAACGGGGATAGAGATTGAAGGTAACAAACTAGGTGGGGAAGTTCGAGATACCGAGGATGCCTTAGACACAGATGTTTCCTCGGTTAACCCAGTTGATGAAGAATATCATGAAAGAGCGAAAAAAAGAATGAGCTCAGAACAACGACATCAAAGCAATGTAAGAGAAAAAATTGTTAAGTTGGAGAAAGTGGACAAGGCTGAACTCGCAAAAAGAATAAAGGAAATTGCTAGAAAATTTAACGATCTAATCCCGGTGCTATGTGATAAATGTCAGAGAGGAGAATATCCATTGCCAAGATCTACTGCGGGTTTTGATAATGGTTGGCATGATTTGCAAATTCTTAATCGTCACATCACACAAAAACTCTGGGAGGTGGAATATTTTGGTTTTGATATTGATTTAGATGGTTCGGACGAAGAATTTGCAAACTGTTTGGGTTTATCATTACGTCGAATGTTATCACGCGAACAACTTGATGCGATAGCAGAGGCTAACAGAGCGAAAGAAGCTACACAAATACATCCTGTAATATCTGACTACATAACCTTAGGGTCTTGGATGACAGATGGTCTTATTTCTCTGCTTGAACCCGAAGATAGGGAGTATATTGAACTTGCAAGAACAAAGGATATGATCCAAAATGCTAATATGTGCCTTCGTGCTTCTCATGATTTCTTTGAAGAGATAGGGATTACTCCTGATGATATTAAGAAATATCGACTTTGAGCAAGTATTTTATAATGTTAAATAATTATATCGAAAGCCCCGGAATCGTATATATATGCAGTTCTGTATTATATAAATAGGAAAATTTAATTTCTAAAAATGAATATAGGATTACTATTATATTTATTGCTTGATGCGTATTTGCGATACCATTGATAATGGTTTATTCAACTCTTTTAACAATCGATATCCAATACTTCGATACTTCCCAATATCGATATTTCAGAATTTGTACAGATAAATAATCAAACCCGATTAAATTTTCTTGCTGGTTAGGATCTAACAAATATATTTCAACCATAATATTCATTTTGAACCTGTAAATATTCCTCACTATATCACGATCGTGATATAGTGAGGAATATGATCACTGTATTTCTTTTTTATTTGCAATGAAAAGAGAATACTAGCAACTTTCAAACACTGAGAAATTGATCTCCTACATTATGATCCAATAAGTACGTTTCAACTTTTACATTTGTATGTTTTTCTAAAATTAAATCACGGGCGGTGTGCAGGTCGCGAGTGAGAACCTTTTTCTCCTCATCGGGTGAGGCGAATGCTTTGCTGCCGCCGTAAGCGCCGCAGTCCATGTGAGAAACGATGGCAATATTTTCGGCGCTATGAAGACCGATACATATATCAATATCTCTCATCGCCGCTGATCTCGTATCGTCATCCGCTAATTTTTTAGCGGCACCCGGCCAACTGTATAAATCGAAATCGCTGGTTTTAAATAAATCAACACCGAACTTTTCGGTCATCGCTCGAAACCGAAAATCAATACATTGAATTAGTGCAAAATTACAGTTGTGACTCATAAATCCTCCTTGGTTATTCTAACAGAGAAAGATTAAAATGTTAAGGGTTAGATGAATAATCCAAAGTCCAAATCTCAAAATGCAAAATGGCAATGCAAATTTTAAAATTTGAGATGTAATTTTGAGATTTGAGATTTACATTTTGAGATATTGTTATAATAATATCATGCGCGAAGATTATTTTAATGATTTGGATAATTATCTCAATCACGTCAAGCGGCGCCAGCGCCAATGGCAAATTGTTATCAATGTTCTAACTTTTGTTATCGTAGCAGTTTTAACTTATAGTATTATCAATTTACCAGCGATTAAAGTACGTGCTAACTTTATTGCCAATGGTCCGTCTGTTGCAAATATCATCGCATCGAAAAAAAGTATAGGATCTGCTGGAAGTGTGAAAGATACCAATGTAGATCAAATAGAAAAAGACAAATCGTCTACAACCAATAATACACTTTATAGCAATGTCGAAAATTTGCCAACCGATATTCCCCAAGACGGAATTTATATCGAGAAGATCGATACTAAAGCACCAATTTCATGGGATGGCAATTCCGATAATATCCAAGATCTCTTGAAAAAAGGAGTTGTCCATATTGTAGGCAGTGCTACTCCGGGAATGCCAGGTAATATTTTCGTCACCGGCCACTCGTCTGATTTTTTCTGGACTGAAGGCGACTACAAGGCAGTTTTTGCGCTTTTAGATAAATTAGAAAATGGCGATAAAATTGTGATGCGCTACAAGGGAAATAATTTCCTATATCAGGTTTACAATAAACAAACTGTCGACAAAGACGCCGTAGGTGATTTTATAACTACTGATAAAGACCAAACACTAACCATTATGACCTGTTATCCTGTTGGTACTAACTGGCGCCGTCTCATAATACAGGCAGAAAGAATATAGTCTCTGATATAATAAGTAAAAGGAGGGTTTTAGCCTGAACGTCAAAAGAGAAAGGACATTGGCGGCAGTTTCAATTTTAATAACCGCTCTGGCTGTAGCGGTAATTGTAATAATGTTGGCGTTAGAATCTTTGGGTATAATCGGTAAAAATCAAACTAAAAAAAATTTGTCGGTAAATATTATTCCATCCCAAACTGTAGAGCAGGGGGCATCTGGCAAGTGGCAGGTTTCAATTAGTAACGATACTAGAAAAAATAAAAATACAATTGTTAAAATTATTGCAAAAGGTGTAAATATAGCGCAAGTTGATGAAAATGAATCAAGTTTAAGTGTTTATTCATCCGACGAAGTACAAATAGATTTTGGAGATACTTGGAGTAGTACCAATGGTTTAATTTGGCGTCCAGGAATTATTAAAAAAGGAGGAGCAACCTCTATCAGTTTTATTGGTTTACCGACTGCTGGGTCGGGAGATCAGGCGACAGTCAAGGCAATTGCTTATGAACTTAAACAAGAAGGTAACCGCTGCGGATTTCTATGGCTTAGAAAATGCAATATCAATATTACAGAAACAAAAATAAATGAGCAAGAAGTATCGGCAACAGTAGGTGCTGTCAGCCAACGCCGTGATGCTATCACGTTAGGTAAGGGTTATAATTTAGTAACAATCCCAGTTATACTTAATGATATTACTGCAGGCAGATTTTGGAGCCAATTTACCAAACCAGTTGGTTGGCATTTGGATAGCAGTTCCCAAAGTTGGCATAATTTAGCTGAATCACAATATTATAAAGATATGAAACCGGGAGTCGGTATGTGGCTCTATCATCCCAATGGTGGAGAAATTCTGATTCCCGATGGTGATTCTCCTGACCCCGATAGTACCTATGATCTGAAACTTTCTGTTGGTTGGAACCAAATCGGTAATCCTTATAAATATCGTATCAAACTGGATGGTGATAAAATTCTGGTTAAGCGATCCGGCAAGGATACAATTACACTAAGTGGAGCCATCGAAGAAGGGACACTGAGTAATTTACTTGGAGCTGCCACTACACAAGCTACCACTGAATCTGTAGCTCAAACCTCATATATTCAACTGGTAATGGGCCGATATCTTCCCATTGGATCAGCGTTTTTTATTAATACTAAAGAAGCGGTCACACTGGCATTTCCCGGTAAATCTATTTTTGCGCCAGGAGAGTTAATTAGTGCCGTAGAAAAAGCTAAAATAATTAGCTGGATAAATAGCAATGGACTTGATGTTTGTGGCAACGAACCATCGAGTGATATTTCTTCAGATCCTTTACGCGATAATCAAACCGGAGAAATTTTAGATCAATTCGATTGTGTTTTGATTAAGCATCCAGAAAGACCGTGGAATGGTTAATAAATTCAAATTCTAAAATCCAAAGTTCAAAATTACAATTCAAAATTTAAATTTTACATTGCCATTTTGCATTTTGAGATTTGCATTTTGAGATTGTAATAATTCTGCTACAATACCATCATAAGGAGAAAAATGAGCATACTAATTGCGTTTGTACTGGGGGGAGTATTGGGTTATACCAGCCATATCAAGCAAACAGTACCCAGTCGAATCTTGGGTATTATCGAAGGGTTGACTATTGTCTCAGCAGCAAATTGGTTTTTTACCAATTTAGGATTTTGGTGGTGGGTAGCGCTTCTTTTAGCAATAGTAACCTATGCTATCTATTTGATGCTTTTTCAGCTCTTAGTAAAAGTTCGCGTGCCGGTTAATCAAGTACCATAAACATGGAGTAAGCGAAGTACTTTTTGTCCCAAAAAACTAATATAATTAGTTTGGACATTGATAATTGCCACAAAAACAACGACTGCTGCTAAGCAGGTCATGAGTAGGGCGATTTTTTTAATTTCGCTTGCTACTTTTGATTTGGGCGGCGCGGCATCGGGATCATTGGTAGTTGATAGAACTGATTCCTCCACTACCTGAGCAGCAACAGGTTGACTTACCGTCTGCTGAGAAGTTTCCTCAACTTTCGCTTGGTTTTGCTGCCCGTGAATAGCGCGTAATTTTGCCAAATATCTCTTTTTTTTCCTGCGACTATTTTTGCCCATAGTTACTCCTTGCGGCCAAAGGCCTAAATGTTTTAATTGGAGCGGGTAGCGGGAGTCGAACCCGCATCCTCACCTTGGAAGGGTGATATAATAGCCGTTATACGATACCCGCAAACCTTTTTGTTTTTAACAAATTAGGTTTGGAGGTCTGGAGCGGGATCGAACCGCTGTAAAGGGTTTTGCAGACCCTTGCCTAACCACTCGGCCACCAGACCATTCTCATTTTTTATTTTCCTCTTTCGTGCGGTTTTGTGCAACATTATAATTACTTACGAAAAGTGATATTAATTTATCATAAATTGATCAATAATTCAATCCTATTATCATCGGTGCCATCTGAAATTATTGACAGAAACACTAAAACAATGATAATATATCCTTCGGTAGTAAGTTGTGGGATTACAATTAATATTAAACCCGTATTATCCCAGCCCAAGGCTGGTCAGCTCGCCTCGATTCGCCAGCCTCGCCTTACGAGTCTAGGCGAGAGTCGAAGCGGGTTTCGGACTGATAACTAATTATGACTCAAATCAAAAATTTTATTTTAATGATACTTAATGTAGCGGCGCTAGCGGCCGTAATGCCAATTTTGGAATACGACCTTAGCAAATCCTTAAAACCCAGTTTCGACTGGCTGCCAACTTATCCTGTGGTTGATTTATTGATCTTATCTATCACTAGCATAGTCGCCATCTACAACATCGCAATTTTATTTTTTGTTATCACTCGCAAGCTAAGAAACCATCGCCGCTGGCTCTGGCTCAGCACCGTTTTAATTTGGATGGGTATCGCTTTTATAGTTCTTCTTTTAGGCAAGTCCTTTTTGCCTATTTATTTCCCTGGAATGTAAATAACTTGTCATCCTGAGAACTCGCCGTGGCGAGGACGTGAGGATCTCTTAAAAGGAAAAAGCTCGGATGTTAAAACACCCGAGCCTTGTAATTGGATTCATCAGAAACCAGCTTCTCTTAAAAGCTCATTAAATTTCTCGTCTATTTCGAGTCCCCCATCATAACCCCATTCTTTGAGCCATGTTCCACAATATGAGCAACCCACTTCCTTGGCCTTTTTGCTCCATGGCGATAGTTCATAGATCTCAAGAACTGCTCTGACAGATGTTGCATTCTTTATATGCTGAAGAGCCAACATCGCCCAATGCTTTCGCGCTATCTCTAGGGCAACAGAGAGGTAATTACCATATTTTCTTGCTTCATTCAGAGCGATATAGGATTTGTTTGCTAAACCGAAAATTCTACGAGCTTCGACTACAGTGGTAGCACTGCGCACTTGTTCTAATAGCGCTCTTTCTAGTCGTTCTCTTGCTTCAGTCCATGTAGTATTGTACGGGGACGCAGTTTCGCAAATCGCAATCAACTCTTCTATGGTAGTGGCTGCTCTAAGTTTTTGTTGCGCTAATCTTTCCTGTTCATGCTCCAGTAATTTACATTCTGCAGTAGTTTGATCTAGAAAATAGGCAATGGCGCATAGCTCTTCGTAAGTAGCATCGCCGCACGTGAGAAGATGGTGAACTAGCCTTGCTGCGCTTTTCATAGTACCACCCCTCTCTTTCTTTGTAGCCTTGTTCTGTGGTTCCGCGCGAAGCGCGGGGTTGTAATGTTAAGGTACGATATTTAATCTTATGTTGTTTTCCGATTTTCGTCAATGATTTTTGCTATGTAATTTTATTATTGTTCGATGCACTAGAAATCCTGCCACAATTGAGGCGACGAGAAAGGGGATCGCATAGGCGACGTGAGGATCCTTTAAATAAAGAAGGGGCTCGGGCGCGCTGGGCGCGCCCGAGCCTCTGGAACTCCTTAGTATCCCTCCTTCTTGAGAAACTCATCAAACTTTTGTGCTGCTACGGCCTTTACCTCGCTGCCTTCTGGCGCCAGGTAGTAGGCCTACTTGATATCCACGATGGTAGTGCAGAGTGGGATCCATCGCCCCAGTGCCTTAACCCTGGCTTCGCTGCCCTCGGGCGCCGCGTCATGGGCCAACTCGATCTCCATGAGGGTCCTTGCCATTTCGACTAGTAGAAGTGATAACTCATTCCACCGCCTTAGTATCTCAGCCCTGGCTTCACTACCCTTTGGTGCTCTGCCGTAGGCCAGCTTGATCTTCATGATGGTGGTGCAGAGTGAACTCCACCGCCTCGAGGCCTCTGTCTGTGCTTCGCTGCCCTCGGGCGCCTCGTCGTAGGCCCCCGCGATCTCTCCTATAGGCGACTCACGATTGCGTACATACCTGTCATACCTGTCTCTCAGTACTTGATCCATGCACACTCACTCCCATTTCTTGACTTTACACGCGCAATGCGTGGTTTTTGTTAGGACAAGCACAATAAAAACTAATAATAATTTTCAGTACGCTTGTCCTAAACTGTTTTCAAAGTGCGAGATTCAATATTACTCTTTTTTTAAACCTGCGTCAACTCTTTTGATCAATCTTTTTGTTGCTCGATGGATGATAAATCCTAGCACTATCGACGCCGCGACAATAGGAATAGCGTAGGCGATCGTTTTGGGTTGGTTGGTATCATCATCATTTTTGATAGTACTTGTACCCTTTACCGATGCAAGTTCTTGGTCATTATTTGTTGCGGGTTGGGTTGATGACGATGAATCGATTTTTGTGGCAATGGTACAGGTACTTTGATTATTATCGTTTGATGTCGGTGCAGATGGGGGATTATCATCGACTGAAGCAGCGGCGGCAGCGGGTGGGGAGGTACTATCAGCTGTTGATGATTGCACTGGCGGGCAAATATCGTTAAAACTTACAGTAGACAACATCAACCCGCTGCCGCCGCGCTGCCAGCCATCGACATCATCGTCGCTCACTTTGCTGGAAGTGGCGCTGGCTTTTGAATAAATCCAGCTACCATCGCGCAAGCGCCAATAGGACCAATAGTCATTTTGTGAACCTATGTCATCAAATGTTTTAGCTTTCTCGCCATTGATACTTACCAAAAATCCGCGGTCAAGAATTGGGTTCAATCCACCACGCTGCAAGAGTTTAAAGCCATTAATAGAGTTTTCAGAAAAATCAACACATTTTTGATTAGTTGAGCCATCGCCATGTCTGACATAAACCGCAGCGCGATTGGCGGAGGTTGCTGCAGGAATTGATATGAGAATAGCAACGATTACCAGTGGTAGTAATAATTTGAAGCGGCCGAGAACTATTGATAATCCGGCGCCGATAACTAACCCAATTCCTGAAATGATTAGCCAAGTCACGACCGTACTTTTGCTTTGCGGCTGGTTGGTATTTGTGTCACCGAGAACTTGAGGAACGTCAATTTTTTCCGGAGTGCTTTCTGTAATCGTGTCGCTAGATGAATTAGCAGTATAGTCGGTGATTTCTGGTGTGGGGGATATATTTTGATCACTCACAGTAGAGGTGGCTGCTGTGTTATTATCAACTGTATTTTGCTCAGCGGGGGCTGGCGCGGCGCTCTGGTCGGTAGGATTTTGATCTTGACTATTATCAACCGGCTCATCTGGATTTGTCATGGTATATGGCTTCAAATCAACGCCGCGCCAGCCCAACGGCTTGCCTTCAAGAGCTGGAACGACAATTGATGTGGTCCAAACTGGCGTCGTATCACCCCAGTCAGGATCGGCCGAAAATAGATAGGAACCATCATCTTTTTGAAAACGTGCTAAATCACTCAAGATCGATTTACTATCAACCATCCAATAATCGTCATTTGCTGATTCACCTAAAATTGAAATCGCTTGCAAAGTATAAGCATCAGAATAGGCATCGGAATCCACTGACCAAAAATTGGTATCGTATTTGATACCCCCTGAGGTAATCTGAAGATTTTTAAGATATTGTTTGGCATTGGTAATTGTCATGGATGTCTTATCAAATCCCGCTGCTGATAGCGCCATAATTGCTTGAGCAGTGATGTTGCTTTCGGTGCCCCAACCGGAGTTCCAACCGCCATCGCCTTGTTGTTGACTGACGATATAGTCAATAGTTGTTTGATCGATTGATGAGTTAATTGATGAATAAGCAAGAGCGCCGAAAATTGTGCTCATGATGTCAGGGCCGATTTTGCCGGAAGGATCCTTTTGAGCATTGAGTTCGGCTTGAAGATCACATCCGGTTATTTTATCGAGATCCACATTGGCGGCGGCCAAAGCCAAGATAGTGCGCTCAATATCAGTGGCGCTCGAGTAAGTGCACGCTCGTGAATTTATATAATCAACTAAACTTTGGCCGCCGCTTTGTTTGACGGTAGCAGGATCGTAACCGGCAGAGGCAAAAGCAACTGCTGCCCAGGCAGTGACACGATCGATAGAAGAATCATCATTTTCTTCACTGATACCACCAGATATATCTTGATGTTCAGCTAAATACTGCAAACTTCCATCGATCGATGACATTCTCACATTCTCAAGAATATTGGAATGATCTTCTGCATGAGTGCTGATAGGTAAAATCAGCAAAACAAAAAGAGCGCCTACAAAAAGAGCTCTTATAATTTTTGCGACACTTCGCATGTTTCCTCCTCGGGATTATTAGTCCCACTTCGTCCACGCCTCTGGCGGGACTTCGCGGGATGGTACACTGGTTTTCTGACTCGTCCCTCGACTTCGTTCGGGATAAATCCACAAAGTAGAAGTCGGGGCATTACAGTAGCGGGACTGTAGCGGAATTGTCTATCTCGACTCGTAATCGAGGCGGACTCACCGCACTTCCCCTCCGCCCTTCGGCTGTGCTCTCCTCGAGTCTGAGCGACCTCGGAGTCGAAGACAGGGTCGGAGTTGCGCATACCTTGTTGATAATATGTATTTCTCACATTACGCACAAAAAAATATTTGTCAAATCGATATGGTTATACTCTTTACTTTTGTGCTGTGATAAGATATAATTGCTTGAGAGACAACTGATTTTAGGGTCCATAGTTCAGTGGCAGAACAACGGCCTCTTAAGCCGTGTGTCGGAGGTTCGAGTCCTCCTGGACCCACCACGTATAATTGCTTTCTGCAAATTGTTACATAAGCGCAATCACGTGGCACCACCAAGTTTGGCCTCATCGTCTAACGGTTAGGACATCAGGTTTTCATCCTGAAAACAGGGGTTCGACTCCCCTTGAGGCTGCCAAAATAAATTTTATGCGCCCGTAGCTCAATTGGATAGAGCGTCTGGCTTCGGACCAGAAGGTTGGGGGTTCGAGTCCCTCCGGGCGTACCAGATAATTGTAATCAATTAGATTTGGAAGCAAGGAGGACTCGAAAGCCGCAGCTCCGACGGGAGCGAGGCGGGGTCGCGGAATTTGCCAGCAGGCAAATATCTGTGACCGAGTCCCTCCGGGCGTACCATATGGTGGCTATAGTTCAATGGCCAGAACTTCGGGTTGTGGTCCCGAAAATAAGGGTTCGATTCCCTTTAGCCACCCCATATAATAAATTCCAAATTCCAAGTAACAATAACCAAATAAATTGGATTTAAATATGCCCCTGTAGCTCAATTGGATAGAGCAGGACGGTTCTAACGTCAAGGTTGGGGGTTCGAGTCCCTCCAGGGGTGCCAGAAATAAGAGGAAGTGGTTGATTTTTCAATTCCTTCCTCTTTTTTATTTGGTTCACAGGAGGACTCGAAAGCCGGAACTCCGATGGGAGTGAGGCGGGGTCGCGGAATTTGCCAGCAGGCAAATATCTGTGACCGAGTCCCTTACTTGTTTTTTATCTAATCTGAATATTTTTAGCAGTAATACTGCCATCGGAATTAGAACTACCACTGGCCATCACGGTTTTTCCGTTGGTTAGATCACTTTTACTACCATCAGTTGATTTTGAGATAGTAGTGGAATCAGAGAAATAGATAGTTTTGCTGCTGCCATTTTTATCTTTAACGGTAATACTTTTATCATCAGTACTGATAATTTCTCCGTCAATCATCCCATTACCCTGACCGTTACGATTACCTAACTGCATACCATTTGGTATATTACCTGGTCCGCTAGGTCTTTTGTTTTGGCCATATTTCATTCCGCCCCAAAACGCTCCGCCCCCTACAACCAGGATCGTTGCGATCCAAATGATCGCGATTGTTAGTTTTGTTTTTTTCATTCTACTCCTCTCATTTATTGTTTATATAGATTATGATTTATTGTCATCCTGAACGAAGTGACCAGCCTCGCCTAGCGAGTCTAGGCGGGAGGATCTTTTCGGGTGTCACTTTCGGGACATTCGGGCGTCGTTCGGGTGCAAGTTAAGATTCTTCGCTGCGCTCAGAATGACAGTTATTCATATTTCAATGCCTCAATCGGATTCAAAGCCGCAGCGCGGCGTGATGGATAGTAACCGAAAATGATACCGACTAAAGCCGAAACCCCAAAAGCCAGCAGTACCGATTGCCAGGTTATCGACACTGTTACTATCCCGAGCGAAGTCAGAATCAGTGCAATAATCCATCCAAGAATTATCCCAATAGTGCCGCCCAAGAAAGTTAGAAGCACCGATTCGGTCAGGAATTGTGAACTGATATCACGCTTTTTAGCACCAACTGCTTTGCGCAAACCAATTTCACGGGTGCGCTCAGTCACGGTAGTCAACATCATGTTCATAATTCCAATACCACCAACAAGAAGTGAAATACTGGCAATAGCACCTAAAAGTAAAGTTAGCGTTTGGCTAATAGAGGAAAGGCTGGAAATAATATCTTCTTGGCTGGTAATAGAAAAGTCAGCCGAAGCTGAATCACTGATATTGTGGCGAGCTAAAAGCAAATTCGTGATTTCTTGTTCCACAGTTGAAATTACTGTTTCGTCTTGAGCTTTAATATCAATGCCGCTAATGCTGGATTTGCCGGCTAAAAATCGCTGGGCGGAAGTGATCGGCGCATAAACTGAATTATCAGAATTATTCATTCCCGTTCCGCCTTTTGACTTTGTTATGCCTATCACCTTGAATTGAATTTTATTAATTTTAATGGTTTGGCCGACCGGATCAATATTTTCACCAAAAAGTTCTTCGGCAATTGTCGGGCCGATGACGGCGACTTTAGCATAACTTTTTACCTGTTGCTCAGTGAAAAAATTGCCCGATTCTACCTCGACATTGCGAATTTCAGTATAGGTTGGCTCGGTACCAATGACCTGCGCGTTAGTATTACTGCTTTTATAAGTAATTTGATATCTGCTGGATAGTTCTGCGGCAACGGCAGATATATTTGTTACATCGTCTTTAATTGCTTCGGCATCTTTTTGAGTTAATGTTTGTGCTCCGCCAGCACCACTTGAAACCCCACTTGATCGGTAAGCACCAGGGGAGACCATAATCAAATTTGACCCTAAATTAGAAATACTAGAGGTAATCGAAGCAGTAGTACCTTGCCCTATGCCTACTAGCACTATTACCGAGCTGATACCAATAACAATTCCAAGCATCGTCAAACCGGAGCGAGCTTTATTGCTGGAAAGTGCTGAGTAAGCTTCGGAAATTAAGTCGCGTATTTTCATTTATTTCCTTCTACGGAGACGGCCGATTTGAGATTATGTTTAGTATTCGCTTTATCGCTGATTATTTGGCCATCTTCAATTTGGATAATTCTATTGGCATGTTGGGCAACATAGTAGTCGTGAGTAATAAGGATGACAGTTCTGCCTTCCTCGTGCAGTTTTTGGAAAGTATCAAGCACGGCCCTGCCTGTTTTTTGGTCCAAATTTCCCGTTGGCTCATCAGCAAGTATTATTGATGGGTTGTTAATTAACGCTCGTGCAATTGCTACTCTTTGCATTTGGCCGCCGGAGAGCTGGTTGGATCTATTGCCATATCTTTCTTTGTCCATATTGGCTGCTTCGAGTGCCCTATAGGCTGCTTTTTCTCTTTCCGAAATAGATAGATCGGAATATATAAGTGGCAATTGGGTATTGCGGATTACGGTTGCCCGAGGAAGTAAACTAAACGACTGGAAAACAAAGCCAATTTTCTTGTTGCGGATAGTCGCCAACTCGTCGTCAGTTAATCGCGAAACATCTTGGCCGTCAAAAAGAAATTTTCCGCTAGTTGGCGTATCAAGTGCGCCGATAATATGCATAAGTGTTGATTTACCGGAACCCGATGGCCCGGTAATCGCCACAAATTCACCCTCACAAATTGCAAAGTTAATATCACTTAAAACAGTGGTAGAAATATCCCCATTAACATAAGTTTTTGTGATATTTTTACAGTCAATTATTGTTTTCATATTATCGGCTAGGACCACCACCGGTTAGTGCTCCCATGCCTTGCATTCCACTGCCGGTATTGCTCGAAGACGAACTATTGCTTGAACTTTTAGTGATGGTTTGGGTAACAATAGTATCACCCTCGTTCAATCCTTTGGTGATTTCAGTACTAGTATCGTTAGAAGAACCAATTTCGATAGTTGTTTGCACTGGTGTTCCGTTTTGCATAACAAGTACATAATGAGTATCACCGCTGGTTTTCACTGCCGAATTTGAAACCATTAACACGTCCTGTTTAACATCAGTGGTGATAGTAGCCGAAACACTCATTTGCGGCCTAACTCTTTCATCAAGTGAATCAAAACTAATTGTTGCTGGATAGGTAACAACACCCTGAGTATCAGTTCCTACAGCGCTAATTTCATCAACTTTGCCAGTCAGTGTCAGCCCGTCAATGGCATCAAAAGTCAGTGATACTTTTTGTCCTGCTTTGACTTTGGTCGCATCAACTTCATTTATCGAGATAGATGCTTTCATGCTGCTTAAATCATCAATCACCATTGCCGCCGAACTGTTGCTCGAAGAAGAACTGGAATTAGATGATGAAGAATTACTGGAGCTCGACGAAGAAGATCCGCTACTACTTGAATTAGATCCTCCCGACGATCCGCTGCTGGTTGACCCCAATTGATCGCCATTGGTGACATTTAACGAAATGATAGTTCCATTTATTGGCGCAGTGACAGTTCTTTTGGCAGCAGTTTCTTTTTGTAGCTCGTAGTTATTCCAAGCAGAATCAATTTTGTTGTCAGCGGCATCAACCGCAATTTGGGCGGCGTTCACTTGCTGATTGGCAATATTTTTTTCTTCGTCAGTGGCACCGCTTTTATTGTTAACATCAGTTTGATTTTTTTGCGCCTGTAAAAGTTGAGAAACTGCACTTTCGTAATTTTGCTTGGCTTGCAAATAAGAAGTGTAGGCATCATCAACATTAGTATCTAGCTGATTGTTTTCGATATGAAAGAGAAACTGACCTTCTTCTACTTTATCACCGGCTTTTACAGCAAGATCATAAACTTTACCAGTAATACCAGGATTAACTGCCGATTGCTTTTCGACGATCACGTTGCCTGTACCCTCCACAGTTACCGTTAGAGTGCCTTTAGAAACTTCGGCAGTTTGATAGCTAATAGCATTATTGCTTTTATTTTTGATGATTTTATAAGTAATGCCGCCGGCTGTAACTAACACAATAAGGCCGATAATGATTATCGGTTTAATGTGTTTTTTGATTTTTTCTAAGATTGTTGTTTTCTTTTTGGTGCCAAAGAATTCTTTGGCATTATCAGTTAATTCTGCCATTTATAATGTCCTTTCCGGGGCGGCGGGCGCAAGGAGGTTAGCGCCCGCCGCCCGTCGTGTTTTTGTTATTCCCATGAAGATGGGAATCTATCTATACTAACGATAATACACAAACCTGAATAATTGCTGAAGATATGAATTATCTTATTTCTCTCTGTCATTGCGCCGTGCCACGTGGCGATAGCTTTACGTGGAGCGAAGCGTGGCAATCTGATCTTGCAGTCATTTCGACTCTGCCTTGCTTGCCGTCTGTAATCTTGATGTAGGACGGTCGAACGGGGAGAAATCCCCATTTTATCGTTCGAGTGTAATCGAGAACTATTTTTCAGGAAAAACCAGTGGGATTGCAATCGATAGATATTATCATTCCATGATAAGATAGAAACATGCGTATTGAAATAGATCAAAGCGGAAAATTGGAAGACACGAACAAGCATACTTATCTAGCATATTCTAATAAAAACCATTCTGTTCTAAAATTAGGTTCAATTGAAAAGAAGAAACTACAAAAATATTTTAGATCAATCGGTAAGCCAAGATTATACATTTATATCACCTTTGCTTCTCTTATAATAATTCTTCTTGAAAAATTTAAATCTAGAAACAATCAGATTATTATTGATATCGAATATCCTGGTAAAAGTAATCTAATCAGAGATTTGATAAAAAATATGCGTCGTAATTTTCCGATTGATGAGATGGTATTCCATCAGATAGGAAAAAAGTCACGGGCGCACTTTTTAGCTAAAGGTACAGCTATCAAAAAATTGAATCCCGATATGGTTATAAATGCAAACCAAGTATTAAAAATAATAAAAAAATCGGGGAGTGCTTAAGCTCTAGACAAGCTAGATGGGTCGGCACCCTTCCCGATCTTAATTTGATTCTAACATTAGACACCACATTTTGTCAAGTGCCTGCTATCCTCTTGACTTTTTAACAGAATCGAGTTACCATAAAATATAATCTTGAACCTTGATAAATTAGCTTTTGGGATAAGCAAATTGGAAACTATTATTTCTCTCCTGCCCGAGGGGAGATCAAGAGGGGTGGGAGTAACCCATTTAGTTTCTAACTTGCTTGTCCCAAGAGAGTATATCCACCTAAAGCTTAGCGGAGGGTGGAACTGCCCAAAAGGGGCAGAGAAACGCTCGGAAGAAGGATGATGGCGATGTCTGATATATTGATCGCGTCCAGAGATCCGAAGGGCCAGGAGCTGATGCGTCAATCTGAAGTGGCATTGAATGCTGCCAATCTCAGTGAAGATGGCGCTCAGCGTGTCATTGAACGCGGAAGGGAGTTCCAGACGGGTTTCATAAAGCTCCTCAAGGAACTCTCCATGTCTACCCAGTACGCCGACGAGGAGCGCTCCTCGAACTACACCTACCCCCCGGAGTACGGAGGACCAAGGCCGGTCGGTGAGCAGATCGTGGCGCTTGCTGTAGCCTGCAACCTCGACCCCAGCCGTGCCCTTGAGTACGTGAAGAACCTGCCGGAACTTCCCAACGGTGCCGAAGGTTGGTTCGCCATCCCCTCGGTCGACGCGATCGCCATGAGGCACTTCCCGAAGATCGCCGATCCGGCTGAGCGTTACTGCCACGCCGTTCAGTTCGTCCTTGGGAAGATCGCTGAGTCACGGTCATTCTACAACTACCGTGAGGGTCAGATCACGCCGGCTTATCTGACCCGTAGTGATCGCACGGCGCAGGCGCTCACATCAATCGCCGCTGTGCAGGGAAGCGACATCCTGATCGTTGCTGCCCAACTCGGTCTGCGCCATCGCGGCCGTTCTGTCCGTCGGGCTCGTGAGGTCTTCGTGCCAAGCGAGTTTGGCCTTGGATCTCTCGAGGTCGGCTCCATCGTCCTGACTCACCCTGAGCGGCTCGTTCGCTGGGAGGAACTACAGATGGACCTTGCCGGCGACGAGTTTCTGGGAGCTGTTGGTGAGCCTAGCGCGCCGTGCCTCGACTGCTACGACGACGAGGTCAAGTTCGACGCGCGCTGGATTGGCTACCCGAGCGAGGGCTGTGGCTCAGTCTCGGGCTTCTTCCCGCAGTGTCTTGTCGCTTGAGCTCTTGAACCCTTGGGTCTTTTGTCTTCTTGACTCTTGACCCTCGGGTTCTGACAGTCTCGCATTTCACCTAGGGCTGCGCATTCGTGTGCAGCCCTTTGCTATTACAGAGCTATTTATAGTATATTTAATGTGAGAGTAGGTTAATGCACGGTAGTTTATGCCCGCCTGCTATGAATAGCATTTCGGGCAGGGATTGCCGTCACCGAAATCTCGAATCAGACAAAACAGTTAGAATCTTAATGGTTAAGGCTGTTAAGAGAATGCTGTGTTTGAGGAGATACTGCTTGTTTCTGTTTGGAGCAGATGTTCTGAAGTTTCAGAACTGCTGCCAAATAAAATACAGAAAAGAGAGTATATAATCCGCCAGTTGGCGGAAGTAAAACTCGATTTTTGGTGAAAAGGATGAGCAGAAACAATATTGTGGAAGCTGATGGTAAGCCTAACGCGCCGTACCTCAACTACAACGACGACAAGGTCAAGTTCGACACGAACTGGATTGACAACCCGAACGAGAACTATGGCTCAGTCTCGGGCTTCTTCCCGAAGTCTCTCTTCAATGACAAGGGTACTCATAAACTGAGTATTTTTGTTTTTTTAGCTTTTAGTAGATCTTATCCAACCGCCGAGCATGCGGCCTATTTCATTGATGTTTTCTTCGAGTGATGCATATTTTTTAATGTTGATCGCTTTGACATCTTTCATTAGACGAATCAACACTCTAAGATAGTTGAGCCTTATGCTGATTTTCTCAAGAGTCGGTAATTTCTCAGTTTTTGTTTGTTGGCTCGCTTCCAAGATCCCCTCAATTACTTCAAGGATTGCATTTTCACTTCGCAGATAGATCGTGTAGCGGTCTTGCTTTGAAACAGAGCTTCGGATAGAGTAGAAATCTTTGTATAGAGAATAAGCTTTTTTGAAAATAGGTATATCAAATTCTTGCATATAATCCTTTCTTTTTGAATTATGAAATATTATACTGACATTTTTAATAAAATTATTTCGCTTGAAAATCTTTTTATTGCCTGGGATGAGTTTAAGATAGATAAGAAAAATAAAGAGGATGTTTTGGGATTTGAGTGGAATCTGGAGAAAAACATCCTTGAGCTTTATCGAGATTTAAAATATCACAGATACAAGCACGGTGTCTACACTTCATTTACCATTTCTGATCCAAAAATAAGGCAAATTCACAAAGCGACGGTCCGTGATCGGGTTTTACATCATGCGATTTTTCGGATCTTAAATCCTTTATTTGAACCAAGTTTTATTTCCCATTCTTTTTCCTGTCGAATAGGCAAGGGGACACATAAGGGAGTAAATTCGCTTCAAAGAATGCTTAGAGAAGTTAGTTGTAATAGGAGTAAAATCTGTTTTGCACTAAAGTGTGATGTTAAGAAATTTTTTGATTCAGTTGATCACGAGATTTTATTGGGAATTATCGATAAAAAAATTAAGGACAAAGATGCGATTTGGCTAATCAGGGAAATTATTGAGAGTTTCAGCGCCGTCGAGCCAAATCGAGAGAGAGAGAGAGAGAGAGAGTAAAAACTGCCTGCGTCAAGAATCACTTTTTGGTTCTCGAGGTTTGCCGATTGGCAATTTAACCAGCCAGCTGTTTGCTAATATCTATCTTAACGAATTTGACTATTTCATAAAACATTCGTTGCGGATAAAAAATTATGTGAGATATACTGACGATTTTGTTATTGTTTCAGGCAGTGAGGATTTTTTGAATTCTTTAATTCTAAAAATCGAAAAGTATTTGGCAGTATATCTCAAATTAAAACTACATCCCGATAAAATCCTAGTATGCAAATATAGACAAGGCGTTGATTTTCTAGGTTATGTAATATTGCCATATTATAAGCGGTTAAGGACAAAGACAAAAAGAAGAATACATACAAAACTGAAAAAGAAAGTAGATGAGTATAAGAAAGGACTAATTTGCGAAAGTACTCTAACGCAATCGTTAAATTCATATCTCGGCGTTTTATCACATGCAAATGAATTTAATTTGCGAGAAGAATTGATGAATCAGTATTGGTTTTGGCTGAATGAATAGTAAATGACACTAAATTCTTTTGTAAAGTGAGAATAGTTAGGAAATTGGTAGTTCAATAGTGAAAGTGCTGCCTTTTGGGGGAGTACTTTGGGCGGAAATTTGGCCGCTGTGAAGATCGATAATATTTTTTGCAATCGATAAACCTAAGCCATAACCATCATTATCAATTTTAGTGCGTGCTTTGTCTGCTTGGTAGAATCTATCAAAAATATGGGGTAAATCGTCAGGGTGAATACCGACTCCTTTATCGGCAATTATAATTTTAACGTGGTGATCATCTTTTTTAATTATCACTTTTACAGTGGAATGTTTAGGACTATATTTAATAGCATTTTCAAAAAGAATAGACAGCGCTTCAATTAGCATATCTTTGTCGCCAGCAACAGATAGATTTTTAGCAGAAATATCAAATTTAATTGCTTTTTCTTTAGCTTGTTTTGATAAATTATCACGAGCTTGCATTGTTATTTCAGCAAGATTGATTGTTTTCTTCTCAAGTTTGGCTTTATCGTCAAGTTGCGCCAGTTTCAGGAGAGCACCAGAAAGAGTCTGCAATTTTTCAACTTCCTGCAGATTACTTTTAAGAAGTTTTTTAGCATCACTAGCGGAAAGATTTTTATCGCGCAAACCAACTTCAATTTCTGTTTTTATAGCAGTCAGCGGCGTGCGCAACTCATGGGAGGCATCAGCCGTAAATCTTTTTTGCGATTCTAGCGATCGTTCGATTGGCCCAATAGTTCTTTTGGCCATGAAATAACTAAAAACTGAAGAAAGCACCAAGACGATAATATTGATATTAATCAAATTAATCAGCAATCTGTGCTGGCTGGAGCCAAATGTTTCCTGGCGAATTCTCTCAAAATCATCTCGAGATAATGACGGCGGAAACTCCCTTGGCATTTCGGTGATGATTGAAGTTTGGCGGCGCAGGCCACGATTAAGTTCACCGGTGGAGACGAAATATAAGACCACGCTAAAACTAACACTGATAATCATGATGATCAGGACATAGAAGAGTGTTAATTTGAAATAAGCTGATTTGAACATAGTTACTGCTATCCTGAGCGAGCGGAGCGAGTCGAATGGATTTCGCTTCGCTCTATTTTATACCCAAAGCCCCTTACTGTTTTAATTAACTGTGGTTTATTGGGGAAGGGTTTATCGATTTTATTGCGCAAATAACCAATAAAAACCTCGACTGTATTTGGTAAAATATCAGCATCATAATCCCAAACATGGGCAATAATATTATCTTTGGTTAAAATGCGGCCGGGGTTGCGCATTAAGTATTCTAAAAGCGCAAATTCCTTACTTGATAAATTGATATTTTTGCTATCCCTTTTAACTGCGAAAGTTAGAGTGTTTAAGGTTAAATCATCAATTTTAAAACAATTTTCATTGACTTTTGAGGGGCGGCGCATTAACGCTCTAACTCGGGCTAAGAGTTCCTCAAAAGCAAAAGGTTTGACTAAATAATCATCAGCGCCGATATTGAGTCCCTCAACACGATCCTCAATTTTATCTTTAGCGGTGAGGATAAGAACTGGCACGTCGCTATTTTTTCCACGCAACGCCTCACAAATTTTAAGACCATCGACTTCCGGCAACATCCTATCCAAAATTATTAAATCATAATCGATAGTTAAAGCTTGGCCCAAACCATCTTTGCCATCGTAAGAGACATCAACAGCATAAGATTCTTGCTCAAGTCCTTTTTTGATAGCACCGGCTATCTTGTGATCGTCTTCGACAATAAGTATTCTCATAATTTTAATTGATCTTGTCTGTCATCCTGAACTCGCCTGCCCCTCGTAGTCCCGATCGCAGATCGTGGACGAAGTGGGGATTCAGGATCCAGATTCTGAATTAAATTCAGAATGACGATAGATATTAATTTAATAATTATATAATTAGCTTAAAATAAACTGAGAATTAGTTTACCTTCTTTTTAAATATTCGTCAAGGGAATATTAGCAGAAAGTTCAAAGTAAAAAGTTGAAAGTGATTTCTATTCATCCAATGATGTTTGTCTTTCTTACTTTTTACCTTACACCTTATACTTTATACTCTGTACACAGATATCTTTTTGATTTATACTTAAATCTATGAAATTTAAGCTAAGTAAAAAGCTCAAACCAAAAGGGGATCAGCCGCAGGCGATAGAAAAGTTGGTCGCTGGACTTTCTCGTGGCAATAAATATCAAACTCTTTTGGGAGTCACTGGTTCAGGCAAGACTTTTACTATGGCTAATATTATCAATAAAGTCCAGCGACCAACTTTAGTGATTGCTCACAATAAAACCTTGGCAGCTCAGTTAGCCAGTGAGTTTCGCGAGTATTTTCCCAAGAATGCTGTGGAATATTTTGTCAGCTATTATGATTATTATCAGCCAGAAGCATATCTGCCCAATTCCGACACTTACATTGAAAAAGAAGCAACGATCAACGATGAAATTGACCGCCTGCGCCATGCCGCTACTCAAGCGTTGCTGACTAGAAAAGACGTGATCATCGTGGCCTCTGTCAGTGCCATTTACGGTTTAGGATCACCCACCGAATATGAGTCTGCTTTACTTCACTTGTATAAAGGGCAAGAAATCACTAGGGAAGAGATAATCCATCGATTAGTTGATTTGCAATTTACTAGAACTAATTCTGATCTAACAAGAGGTATGTTTCGAGTGCGCGGTGAAACAATCGAGATTTTCCCTGTGGCTCAAGAAGCGAATTTTTATAGAATCACGATCGTAAATGATGTTATCGATTCAACTAGTGTTATTCACAACGTATCCCGCAAAAAAGTATCATCAAACAATGATGTTTGGATCTTCCCAACCAAGCATTATGTTATTGGCGCCGAAAGGCAAAAAGAAGCATTCGCTGCTATTGAAAAGGAAATGGAGCAGCAAGTTCAATATTTTCGCAGTAATGATAAATTGCTGGAAGCCGAAAGGATCGAGCGGCGCACCCAGTATGACTTGGAGATGATCCGCGAAATTGGCTATTGCAATGGTATTGAAAACTATTCGCGTCATTTTGACGGCCGCCAAGCGGGTGCGCCGCCCTATACACTTTTAGATTATTTCCCCAAGGATTTTCTGCTTTTCATTGATGAATCCCACGTCACTGTGCCGCAAATCGGTGGTATGTATGAAGGTGATAGGTCGCGTAAGGAAGTTTTAGTTGAGCATGGTTTTCGCTTACCTAGTGCCAGAGATAACAGGCCGTTAAAATTTGATGAATTTGTTGAAAGAGTTAATCAAGCTATTTTCACATCGGCAACGCCAGCCAAATTTGAAAATGAAAATTCATCTCAAGTTGTCGAGCAGGTGATTCGCCCAACCGGTTTGATTGATCCTCGAGTGGAAATCCGACCCATCGATGGTCAAATTGATGATTTGCTCTCTGAAATTAATCATCAAATTAAAAAGGGAGAGCGCACGTTGATAACCACCTTGACTAAGAAAATGGCGGAGGATTTATCGCAATATTTATTGGATCTTAAAATCAAAGTCAAATATTTGCATAGTGATGTTGAAACTTTGGATCGTTTATCTGTACTGCGCGACTTGCGGCGCGGCAAAATCGATGTAGTGGTTGGCGTCAACCTATTGCGCGAAGGTTTGGATTTGCCGGAGGTGTCACTTGTGGCAATACTGGATGCTGACAAAGAAGGATTTTTGCGCTCGGAAACATCTTTAATCCAAACCATCGGCCGCGCCGCAAGAAATGTTGGTGGCAGGGTTATTCTTTACGCTGATAATGTCACGGGCTCTATGGAAAAGGCAATTAGCGAAACCAATCGCCGCCGACTTTTACAAATCAAATTTAATAAAGATCACGGCATCACGCCGAAAACCATCGAGAAAAATATTAGGTCAATTCTGGAAGACGTCGAAAAAATTAAGCTTGATGATGTCGAAAAGGTGATGAGAGAAGAAGATCTACCAGCGCTCATCCGTGAAAAAGAAAATCTGATGGGCCAAGCAGCTGACTCACTGCGCTTTGAAGAAGCAGCCCTTTTGCGCGATGAGATAATTAGACTTAAAAAGATAAGGTTCGGCGGATAAGAATTGGGGGCAGTCGCGAAAGCACGACCGCCCCCGGGCGTCGGATCCGCCGAGTGCCAGGGCTATCCTGGCTTAAGCCGTCGGGGCTTAGGTATACCCGGAAATCCGACACACGATCGAAATGGTGCGCATAGCGCAACACTCCTTTCGTATGCTGGTAATATTATATCAAATAATTGCTATTTATTCAAGATCTGATAAGAAATATATATGGCTAGAAGACAAAAAAATTACACACTATTTATTATTTGCATTATTGTATTTGGCATCGGGGCCTACAGATGGCGCGAGACAATTTTTTCGTCGCTTCATTTATCAAAAAGTAATGAGAAGGTACAAGCATCCAATCAAGTAGATAAGAATGAAAAACATTCAAACGAAACAGGAATAAATAATCAATATCAAGGTGAAAAAGAAATACCAATCTTGATGTACCATTATATCCGCCAGTTGCCTAATGATGAATTAGGACGCAGTCTTTCAGTCGATCCGCAAAGTTTTGAAAATCAAATTAAAGCTATTAAAGACGCCGGTTATTCTACAATTACCTTTTCAGATCTTGAAGAAAATAATCTCCCCCCAAAACCAATAATTATAACTTTTGATGATGGTTATGCTGATGCTTACGATAATGCCTATCCGATTTTAAAAAAATATAATATACGCGGTATCTTTTATATTATTTCAGATAGAGTTGGGGATAACGAATATCTGTCCTGGCAGCAAATTCGGGAAATGGCGGCTGGCGGGATGATTTTCGGTAGCCATACAAAATCACATCCGGATTTACCACAAGCATCATCTACTATTGTTAAAAAAGAATTGGAAGAATCAAAACAAGACATTGAGAATCATATTAATGAATCAATAAATGACTTTAGTTATCCAGCAGGAAAATATAACAAGCAGGTTATAAGTGCAGTTTATGGGGCGGGTTATAAATCGGCAGTAACAACTCATTTTGGACCTGTAAAAAAGGGTGCAAAATTACTTGAATTACCGCGCTTGCGTATTACTGACGAGACAAATATTAATAATCTACTGGGCCGATAAATCGAAATTCTGGTAGAATAATAATAAATCAAAATTAAATTAATAAAAAGGAGTGGGACATGGGATTTGCATCGGCTCTTGATAAAGAAGAAAAGGAACCGTCTAAAAAAGATAAAATTCCCTTTCGTAAGAATCGTAAACTGCAATTAATAATTGTCGGGTCGGTTATTGTTGCATTGCTTGTGGTAATAGGTATTATCGCGTGGTTTAACTACCGAGCAAAAAATGCAGGAATCACTACCGGTAAATCTGGGCTTGTAGTCTGCAAGCTCGATGGGATGAAATATGCAAAAAATAAAGCCAATCGTCATCCATTGGCAGTTTCTATTGAAAATCATCCTGACTCAAGGCCACAATCGGGATTTACAGACGCTGCCATAGTTTATGAAGCCATTACCGAAGGTGGCATAACAAGATATTTGGCAATTTTTGGACCCAAAGATGTTAACGAGATAGGTCCAATTCGCAGTGCTCGACTTTTCTTTATGGATTGGCTCAAAGAATATGATGCCTTTTTTGCCCATGCCGGTGGCAACGAAGATGCACTTAACCAAATGGAAGCTTATGGCGTTAAGGATTTAAATCACACCGATCCATATTTTTGGCGCGACAGTAAGGGTCGCAGTGTTGCATCGGAACATACCCTTTATTCTTCTACCGAGCAATTATATAAATTCGCAGCCGATAAGGGTTTTGATGTTAATTCCTCAAAGTTTACTCCGTTTAAATTTAAGACCGATGGGCCAGCAATGACTTCGGGTGGCAAAGGTGTTTCTATCGATTTCTCTGGCCAGCCATCGTATAAGGTTCGTTGGGATTATGATATAGCAGGCAATAGTTATAAACGATTCTTAGCTGATGAACCGCATAAAGATAGGAACAATGACAAACAAATTGAAGCAAAAAATATTATTATTCAAACAGTATCTAGGACGCTACAGCCACAAGGTAGTTTTGGCAGTCAGAACTGGGTTTTTGATACAGTCGGTGAAGGTAAAGCAAAAGTATTACGTGATGGACAAGTTATCGAAGGAACATGGAAGAAAAAATCTCGTGATGATCGCACAATGTTTTATGACTCTTCGGGTAAAGAAATACAATTTAATCCTGGCCAAACTTGGTATGAAGTAATTCCTCCTGAAGTTGAACCCCAGATCTAATAAGAAACCAATAAAAAGTGGGGCTAGGCTGTAAGCAGCTTCGCCCCGGTGTCGGATTTCGCGATGGGATGCTAGGGTTACCTAGCTAAGTCCATGATGGGCTATGTGATCCCGGAAATCCGACACACGATTGAAGAGCGCATAAGCGCCACTCCTTTCGTATGCAATAATATATTATCAAAATTTTCAAGATTATTCAAGGTATAATATTAATAGATTAATAAAAAATTTTTTATTATGGCGCTGAAAGAATATTTTTTTAAACAAGGCGTAAGTGCTATTGATATAGTGATTTTAGTTATTGTTACACTTATCTTAATTGGTACCGGTATCACCGTAATATTTTTAATTGAGAAGGAACAGGGAAGTTCATCGAACTCTTCTCAATCAACTATACAAACTACAAAATCAACTATACCTGTCTCGACAAGTAGTATAAGTAATTCCTCTGATATTGCCGAATTGTCCGGAGGTCAATATTCTGGTGATAAATATATTCCTATTTTGATGTACCATTATATTCGGGAATTACCTGGCGAAGATGATCCTTTGGGCCAGAATCTTTCTGTGGCGCCGGAAACATTTGCTAAACAGCTGGCATATCTAAAATCAGCCGGTTATGAAAGTATCAGTTTTGATGATTTGCGCGAGGGCAAAATACCTACCAAACCAGTAATTATCACTTTTGATGATGGTTACGAGGATGCTTATCAATCTGCCTTTCCAGCATTGCAAAAAGAAGGTTTTAAGGGGGTTTTTTATATTATCACTGGTTTTGTCGGCAAGGATTTGTATCTAACCTGGCCGCAAATTACCGAAATGAGCGAAGGCGGCATGGTTTTTGGCAGCCATACGGTTAATCATCCTGATTTAACATCGGAAAAATATACGAGCGTGCAGATAATGGGGGAGTTGGAAGTATCGAAAGCATCGCTAGAGAGACATTTAGGTATTACCATTAATGATTTTTGCTACCCAAGCGGCAAAGCGACAACAACTACTGTTGATGATGTCAATGAGGCTGGTTACAAAACGGCTACTTCTACTCAAATAAGCATTGTCCAATCTGGTAATTATTGGCTTTGGCTACCGCGCCTGCGTATCAAAAATGATTCTAGTTTAAGTTATATGCTCAATCAATACGGACTATAACTTATAGTTCATCAAGTTTTTCATGTTTATCAGGTTCTTCAGATACAGATTCAACCTGACAAACCTTATGAACTTTATAAACCTTATGAACTAATTCTATCCGCATTAATCCGCGTTGGCTATTGCCAATTTACAGGTTTGGCGGTACAATAATGCGGCAATGAAAAATATCAACCCTATCACCGGCGCGGGAAACAGTATCATCATCAAGGGAGCCAGAGAGCACAATTTAAAAAACATTGATGTTACCATTCCGCGCAATAAATTTGTAGTTATTACTGGCTTGTCGGGTAGCGGCAAGTCTTCTTTGGCATTCGATACTATTTATGCGGAGGGCCAGCGCCGTTATGTTGAATCTCTTTCCAGCTATGCACGCCAGTTCTTGGGGCAAATGGAGAAACCTGATGTAGACTACATCGAAGGCCTAAGCCCGGCAATCTCTATTGATCAAAAATCGGTTTCCAAAAACCCGCGCTCAACTGTTGGTACCGTCACTGAAATTTACGATTATTTGCGGGTTTTGTTTGCCAGAATCGGTATTGCCTATTGTCCGCAATGTGGCAAAAGAATCGAAGCCCAAGCAGTTGATCAAATGGTTGACATGGTTGCAGATCTGTTCGCTGGTAAAAAGATTACTTTTTTATCGCCAGTAGTGCGTGGCCGCAAGGGGGAATATCTTGAGCTTTTTAAAGATATGGTACGGCGCGGTTATCTTAACGCGCGTATTAATGGCACGATCGTGAATTTAGAAAAACCGCCAAAATTGGCTCGTTATAAGGCTCATACCATCGAAATCATCATCGACGAATTCAGTATTCCCAAAGAAGGTTTAAGCGGCGATTTGCGTTTGCGCTTGAATGAAGCCGTTGAATCAGCTTCATCGCTCTCCGATGGATTAATCAAGGTGGTTTCAGGCAAAGAAGAATTTAATTTGTCGACAAAACTGGCTTGTTCCCATTGTGATTATGGTGCTTTCCCCGAGCTTGAGCCACGCTTATTTTCCTTTAACAGCCCTTATGGTGCTTGCCCCAAATGCAGCGGTTTGGGATTTTTCCAGGAATTCGACCCCGATTTAGTCTTGCCCGATAAAAATAAGACTATTGCCGGTGGCGGTATTTTGCCATGGAGTTATGGTCAATATAACTGGTGGGGAATGCTTTTAAATCATGTTTGCCAATATTATCGCATCAATCAACATCGCCCCATCAAAGATTTGCCTCCTCATCAAGTTGAGAAATTGCTTTATGGCCCTCCGGGAGGAGAATATATCCCAATCCATCACCAGACTAAAAGTGGTAATAGCTATCGCTTCAATTTGCGCTTTCGAGGGATTATGGGAATTTTGAAAAAGCGCTATCGTGAAACAAGTTCCGAGTATATTCGCGAGGATTTAAGCAAATATATGACTAAGCAGCCTTGTTCCCAATGCCAAGGTAAGCGCCTTAAAAAAGAAGCACTATCTGTAAAAATCAATAAAATGAGTATTGCTGATCTTGCATCGCTGAGTATTCGTGATCTCCATCATAAAATTGATGGTTTGGAACTAAATGAAGCCGAAATGAAAGTGGCTAAGCGATTGCTCAATGAAATCTCTACTCGCTTGTCGTTTCTAGTTAATGTCGGCCTTGACTACTTAACGCTCGATCGTACATCAAGTACATTATCAGGTGGAGAAACCCAAAGAATCCGCCTGGCTAGCCAAATCGGTTCGGGTTTAGTCGGAGTTCTTTATGTATTAGATGAACCTTCTATTGGTTTGCATCAGCGCGACAATCGCCGACTTTTACAAAGCTTGATTGGCTTGCGCGATTTGGGTAACACTGTTTTGGTTATTGAACATGACGAAGAAACTATGCGCACCGCCGATCATATTATCGACTTAGGACCTGGCGCCGGTAAATTGGGCGGATATTTGGTTGCTTCGGGTACTCCCAAAAAAATTATTGCCGCCAAATATTCATTAACAGGCCAATATTTAGCAGGTGTGAAATCAATTCCCTACAATCCCAAAAGACGCCAACAAAGTGGCAATTATTTAACGGTTAAAGGTGCTTCAGAAAATAATCTTCAAAATATTTCGGTGCGCTTGCCGCTGGGTGGTCAATTTATTTGCGTTACTGGAATTTCAGGCAGTGGCAAATCAACCTTGGTTCACGAGATTATTTATAAGGCATTGGCTAATAAATTGAACCGTGCTTGGATGAAACCGGGCAAATTTTCTTTGATGGAAGGAGTGGAAAATCTTGACAAAGTAGTTATCATTGATCAAACACCTATTGGCCGCACGCCGCGCAGTAATCCTGCAACATACACAAAAACTTTTGATTTTGTCAGGGAACTTTTTGCAGCAACGCCAGACTCTCGCGTTCGCGGTTATTTGCCGGGTAGATTTTCATTTAATGTCAGGGGAGGGCGCTGCGAAAAATGCCAGGGTGACGGATCACTTAAAGTGGAAATGCATTTCTTACCCGATGTTTATCTTCCTTGCGATGTCTGTGGGGGCAAGCGTTATAATCGTGAAACTTTACAAGTTCGCTATAAAGGTAAAAATATTGCTGAAGTGCTGGAGATGACAGTCGATGAGGCACTAGAATTTTTCAAACCAATCCCTCATTTGCGTAATAAATTGCAGACTTTGGCTGATGTTGGTTTGGGTTATATCCACTTGGGCCAGCCGGCGACAACTTTATCTGGCGGAGAAGCTCAACGCGTCAAATTATCTACTGAGCTCTCGCGTCGGGCTACTGGTAAAACGCTTTATATTCTTGATGAACCGACCACCGGCCTTCATTTTGATGATGTCAAAAAACTCTTAGAAGTCTTGCATCGCTTAGCTGATGAGGGCAATACGGTACTTGTTATTGAGCATAATTTGGATGTTGTTAAAACGGCTGATTATATTATCGACTTAGGGCCGGAGGGAGGGGAGAGAGGCGGAAAAGTTGTCGCCGCCGGCACCCCGGAAATGCTAGCTGGCATCAAAGCTAGTTATACAGGACAGTATCTACGTAAAGCATTAAAAAGACAGAAATTACTCTAATTAATCTAATTGACCTAAGAAAATCTTAAATTACAGAAAATCCTTAAGATACTTTAATTTGTTTGGTTTTTGGGAATTCGTTAGAATAATTAGTGTAATTAGAACAATTAGAATAATTATCTATTCATAATGAAAAAAAAGATATCAAATTTGCCACTTTCGCCAGGTGTATACATTTTCCGCGATAAAGCGGCAAAAATTATTTATATTGGCAAAGCGGTTAATTTGCGAAGAAGAGTTAGCGATTATTATCGCGGTGCTCATGATACTAAAACTACAGCATTGGTCTCAGAAATCGCTCGTATCGATCACAAGAAAACCAAATCGGCGCTTGAGGCGATGATTCTTGAGGCAAACCTCATAAAAAAACACCAACCAATCTATAACATTAAAGAAAAGGATGATAAAAGTTACCTTTATTTGTGGATTTCAAGAGGGGACTGGCCCAGAGTCGACCTTGTCCGAGCAACCGATTTGCATAATATTCCCGAAAAATCACCACGCCTTTTTGGCCCTTACACTTCTGGCGGAGCACTAAAATCAGCCCTGGAAATTATCCGCCCGATTCTCCCCTATCGTTCTTGCAGGAAAATGCCCAAGCGCAGGTGTCTTTATGGCCACTTGGGGCTTTGTCCCGTGCCTTGCGAGGGATTAATATCAAAAGCAGAATACAAAAAGCAAATCAATCAGCTTATCGCCTTTTTTCGTGGTAGTTATCGCACGGTCGTGCAACAACTAAGGCGAGAAATGAGGCAGGCATCAAAAAATAAAGATTATGAGTTAGCAGCTATTTTGCGTGATAAAGTTCGAGCGCTGCAGCATATTAAAGATATTGCCGTGCTGCAGCGTGATGATCGCCCTAGCGTTTATCAGCGCATTGAAGGATATGATATATCAAATATCAGTGGCTTAAATGCAACCGGTAGTATGGTAGTTTTTATTAATGGACAAAGTGAAAAAAGTGAGTATCGCAAGTTTAAAATAAAATCAGTTTCTGGTGCAAACGACACGGCGATGATAGGCGAAGTTTTAGTAAGGCGTTTGCGCCATAAAGAATGGCGTTTGCCGGATCTTATCGTTATCGATGGCGGAGAGGGGCAATTGAATGTGGCCGCGAAAGCGTTGGTGGCAGCGGGTTTATCGCAAATTCCTATCGTTGCTATTGCTAAAGGACCGCAACGCAAAAAAGATGAGTTTCGCTTTCGCGGCCGCGTCCCCGATCGCGACCTAAAACTTTTCAAACAAGTCCGTGACGAATCCCACCGGTTTGCAATAGGATATTATCGCAAGCTGCATAGGAAATCTTCTCTCGTGTCATCCTGAGTGAAACGAAGGATCTATTTCGGGTATGATTTCGAGAAAATTTCGGGTGTATTCGAGCGCATATAGATTCTTCACTAACGCTCAGAATGACAGATCAATTTTATCGCCAATCTTGATATCAACTCCAGGGTTAATCTCAATAGCATATCTTGCTGGATGCTTTGGAGTGTAAGAAGTAGTTGGGTGAGCGGGATCCTCTTCAACTGCCATCTCTTTAACATCAACAACTTTAAAATCAGTATCAAGCCAAATTATCTCCAAGGGAATCAAAGTATCTTTCATCCAAAAAGAATGATAGTCATCAGTTTCAAAAACAAAAAGCATACCGGCATCGTCACCTAATTTAGTGCGGCCGCTTAATCCTTTGGCGCGAGCACTATCACTTTGAGCAACTTCAAGATGGTAGGTTTGGCTGCCGATTTGAGCATCAACTTTTTGGCCATCGTAGAAACTCGGGTGATTGGTAGTTTTGCATCCTGATAAAGTGATACTGACCCCTAAAATTAAAAAATATATTGACAAAGTTTTAAAAAAATTGTACATTTATTCCTTATATCAATTAATAACATAAATTGTTTCGCGCGACGATGATACTTCCTGAGCAATAGTCGAAGGATTACCATCATATCGAGAGAATAGTTCTCGATGGGCTCGAACAATAAATAATTAGCGGAGGAAGTTATGCAAAAAATAAAAAGAGTTATTGCCAGCTTAGTGTTTGGTGTCATGATATTATTGCCAACTGCCCAAATGGCACAGGCGTTCGACGTTACTATTTATGGTGTCGCCAATAATATTTATTACCGTAATGACATCCGACCTACTTTTTCAGCCAGTGATGGTGCCCAGGTTGTTGCCGCGACTCTAAACGGCCAGTCCTTTACCAGCGGTACCTGGATCGGTAATGAGGGCTTATATGGTTTAGCAGTAACAGGTTACAAGCAAGGTTCAGCTCCTAAAACTGTCAATCGTAACTTTACAATTGATAAAACCGCTCCCCAAGTAAATATTGGTGGTATTGATAACAATCAAACTTACAATCATAGTGTTAATCCAACATTCTCAGCAATAGATAACTATGCTGTGCAATCGGTTTTTGCCACCCTAAACGGTCAGCCGTTTTCCAGCGGCACCACAGTATCAAGTGATGGATTATATGGTTTGGCTGTGACAGCAGTAGATAAAGCTGGTAATAGTGCAACAATAAATTCTAACTTTACAATTCAATCTGATCAGCCGATTAATGGAAAAGACGGTAAAGATGGCAAAGACGGAAAGAATGGAAAAAATGGTCAAAATGGAAAAGACGGTACCAATGGTCAAAATGGATCAAACGGTGCCGATGGTGTTACAACAACCGTCACTGAAACAGTTTATCGTTACTTAGGTGGTGTCTCGCGAGCTTATGCTCAAACTCCTGTTGCCGAGGAATTAGCTAAACCGCTTGAGGAACCGGTGCCTGACTATCTTTCAACTATTAAAGTTATTTCAGTAGAAAATGCTGAAGATCCAAAAGCTGAAATTGATACCTGTCACAATATCCGTATTATCGGCCGTGCTAAAGAAGGCCTCCTTGTCATCCTTTACCTGAAGCGTGAAGGTAGCGAAACTCCAGTTATCGGCTTTACTAAAGCAACCAGCGGTGATGTCTTTGAGTTTGTCAGCGACCAACCGCTCAAAGCTGGTGAATATACTATCTACGGTAAAGCGGCTGAAGAAGGTGGCAAAACTGGTCCGATATTAATGCTAAAGGATTTTGAAGTTCTGGGATGCAAATGGTGGGTAGTTTGGGTCTGGATATTAATAGTTCTCATTATTCTTGGTCTTGCTTTTCTGGTTTGGTGGTATTTGCGCCGCCGTATGCAAAGAGAAGATGAGCAGATAGAAGAAGATATTAACCCGCCGCACATTACCGAAAGTCGTCTTTAACGGCGTGGCCTAATTGTCATTGCGAAACTTGATATTCCCTGAGCGAGTGTAATCACGAGTCGAATGGGCTATCAAGTATAATCTCAAATTAGGCCTCCCGCTGCGGGCGATTCTCGCTTAAGGCAGCAGAGCCCCCAAAGCTTGGGGGCTTGTGACTATGCCCCTTTCATGGGGCAGGAGAAAGAGGGTAGCACGTTGACATCAAGATACAAGTTTGTTGCACTTACCCTCATTGCCCTTGCGGGGGCAGCGATGCTGTGGCTTTCGAGCTGCAGCGGAGGCCTTAACACGCCTGAGGGAGTGACAGTCGAACTCCTGAGGGCCATGAACCAACATGATCAGGAGGTCGATGTTGGTCTTCTAGACACGACCAACCTGCCTTTGGCTCTGCGATTCCTCATCGCTTCATCGGAGGACAAGTATGGTTTGATTGTGTCAGCCGATGCTGACGGCTCGGCGGTGCCGAGCTGTTTCCCGGCTAGCGCCGTCACAAACCAGGTGTATATGGGGTACAGGTGCTTGTCACCTTATCCATATCCACTGTGGGTGTGGGCTCCTTACGCTGACCCAAGTTCGGGAGCTCTTTCGTTCACTCGTGATGGGGAACGGAATCAGTTCTGGGTGGCAGCAACTAAGGATGTGAGCGTGGCGATCGTCTCGGTAACCCCGTCAGGCTATACCGTTGGCGCGCCGCGCCAGTTCTTCTTCCGGGAAAACGCGACACTTAGTGTCCAGATTACCGTCCAGGGTCTGCCTGCTCCATCGCTGATCGTCATTGGCCAGTACTACTACGTCGTGATCATCGGTAGTAACATCAACTGGACTAACTTCACAGGAGTCGTAGTCTACACAATCGTCGATGGCGTGAAGGTGCCAGTCGGCAACCTGTTCTACTACGGACAACCTGTGATTGTGTTCAGTCTCGTACCGACCACTACCCCACTTACATGCTACTTCGAGTGGGGTGGGATCACGTACGTCTTTGTCATTGGTGGTGGATCCGGTAATGTCAACCCAGTAGTCAGTATGTCCTTGACTACTAACGGGTTGACAGTTACTGGTGATGCTACCGGGACTTATGACCCCGATGGCTCGATCGCGAACTATAGCTGGAACTTCGGTGATGGGATCTCTGGCAATGGGATCATCGGGAGCCACACCTACGTGGTCGGAGGTACTTACACAGTCAAGCTGACAGTGATCGATAACCAAGGAGGAACCACCACACGTTCGGGAACAGTGACTGTCTCTAGTGGCGGTGGTTCCGGAACCGGAACCATCAATGTCTACCCTGAGGAGGTGCAGTAATGATCCAGGCCAGACATGCCGCTCTACTGATCGTATGCCTCCTCGCACTTGCGGTGACAATGGCTGTTACCGTCGGTTGTGACGGAGGCAACAAGCTCGCTGGGGGGACAGAGGTACCCACACCAGGGGACACGGTCCTCCACGGGAATGTGGACGGAAGTGTCTTCGCCCTTTCGACCGCAATACTCGATACCAGGTATGAGTACTGGCAGCGATTGACTGGGACCATCGACGGTACCATCCCGCTATCGATGACGCGGGACCCGAACATCGATCATGTCAGTGCACCGGTCTCGTCAGGTGTGGTTCATACTATCAACCTGACGATCTACGACGGTGCGGACCAGATCATCTCACAAGGTTCTGGTCAGGCATCAGTAACGGCGGGCGGCTCGGCGGATGTCCATATTCGCCTGGCTCAAGTCACGCCGAAGATCCTAATGCCTCAACCGCTGGGACTCGTCCCAGTGGGGTCCAACTTCCCTGCGACAGCGTCTGTCCTGGCGAAGGACGGCGTCCCAGTCTGTGAGTTCTGGCTCGATGGGATCCAAATTGACGGACCCCAGAAGAGCCATACACCGAGCTTTGCGGTAACAGGTGCCGCGGTAGGCACTCACACGGCGAAGCTTCGGGCAACAGGAACGTCCGGTGGAGTCGCTGAGAGTGTCTGGCACTTGGTGGTCAGCGGCAGCCTCGGGCTGAATCTACCACCGGTCGCCTCGTTCACAGCGACACCGGTGTCGGGTAACGTGCCACTCTCGGTCGCATTCAACGGCTCCGGCTCAAGCGACCCCGATGGCACGATCGTGGCCTACAGCTGGCTCTATGGGGATGGGACCGCTGGTACTGGTATCTCATCGAACCATGTGTACACAACTGCCGGTACCTACTTGGCGGTTCTCGTTGTTACCGACGATGATGGCGCAACGTCAGTCACAGTGCGCCAGATCGTCGCGACGCAGCCGGGCGGCAACCAACACCCGGATGCCTCGTTCACGGCGACGCCAACGAACGGTACCGCGCCACTTGCTGTTAGCTTCAACGCGTCAGCTTCAACCGATCCCGACGGGTCGATCACAAGCTACGCGTGGAACTACGGCGACGGCGTAACTGGCAGTGGTATCACGTCAAGTCACACCTACAACGCGGCTGGGACATATACCGCGATGTTGACTGTCACCGATAACCAAGGTGCAGTTGGCACCGCCGTTGAGATCATCACGGTCTCAGGCGGTGGTGGAGGAGACACTTCTCCTCCGGTGGTGACCATCACCAGCCCCAGCAATGGAGCCACGGTGAGCGGTACTGTCAACGTCGCGGCGACTGCGACCGACAATGTTGGTGTGACGGAGATGATCCTTTACGTCAACAGTAATCAGGTCGCAACATCATCTGGCCCATCTGTCAGCTACTTGTGGGACACCACGACCTCGAGCAACGGCAGCACGCCCAACATCCGTGCCACGGCGCGAGATGCCAAGGGCAACACCGGTGAGAACATCATCACCGTGACTGTCCAGAACGGCAGTATCGTTCCACCGCCATGGGATGAGTGGCTGGGTAGGGGATTGGTCTTCTACACATCGAGCGGATCGCCATTGGGCTTTACGGCGATGCAGATGCACACCTCTACCCCATCTGGTAGCACAATCTCCTATCCGTATCCCTTCTTCTTCTCGACTGACAGCAATCTTGAGTTGCAAGGTCAGTTCGACCTAGTGACTCAAGGTCTGGCAGGAGGAGACGTGGGATACTATGATACGAGTAGTGTCTACCATCTCTATCCTCTGGGTCAGTGGTCAACAGGACCGTGGCAGTACAACAACCACGGCGACTCAGATCCGTCGACAGGCACACTTACGATGCCCAACGTGTATGTTGACACTAACGGCGATGGCTCTGCCGAACATCAAGGTACAGTCACCGCTGAACTCACCAGTGTCTTCACGTTGGGTATCAGGACGATGTTCGATGATTGGAGCAATCCAGAATACCGCTATCGGGTCTATCAAGACTTCATCCAGCGGATGTCTGGCAAGCTCTGATCTCGCGCTTCGCTCTTCAAGAGCCCCAACTCCTTCGGGAGGCGGGGCTCTTCTCTTATCTAAATTCTGATCTTTCATTTTTATAAACCGGCTGTTCCACCTACGAGGTGGTGCAAAGGTTCTTCGATAACAGGTATAAAATGTGTTCTGATGACCAATAACACACCTACGAGGTGGAACATTGTTGGTTAGGTGATGGGTTGTGATATACTCCCAAGTAGGAGGTAAAATGCCGGAATTACCAGAGGTTGAGGTTATTGTCAGGGGACTCAAATCTAAAATCATCGGTAAAAAAATTAAATCTGCTGAGGTTCGTTATCCCAAAGTGGTTGGCGGCAATGTCAGCAGTTTTAAAAAACAGATCGCAGGCGCAAAAATTGAACAAATCGAACGCCGCGGCAAACTTATAATTATCCATTTATCAAACAAAAATGTTCTTTTTATCCACCTTAAACTCACTGGCCAGTTGATTTACACCGATAAATCGGGTAAGGGCTATAAAGGTGGCCACTCGCAAAAAGCAATGGATGCACCACCGCCCAATAAATACACCCATATTACATTGTTTTTTGATGATGGTTCCCACTTGTATTTTAATGATTTGCGACGTTTTGGCTGGATGAAAGTGACAAGTGAGCAGGATTATAAGGAAAAATCAGGAATCGCCGGCAAGATTCTTTCTGGGGTTGGCCCCGATCCAACTCTTAATGAATTTAATGATCGTGAATTCGTTAAGACTGTTGAAAGACGCGCCAAATCCAATATCTATCAAATCCTCATGGATCAGAAAGTGGTAGCGGGATTGGGTAATATTTATGTCAATGAACTTTTATGGCGTAATAAAATCAATCCACAAACAAAAGCGGGAATATTATCTGAATCACAGATTTCAAAACTAGCCCATGGCATTAATCCACTTTTTGCCGAAGCGATCCGTTATGGCGGCTCATCAGCTAACACTTTTGTTAAATTAGATGGCTCCAAGGGGACTTTTACTGATCATCTTGATGTTTATCATCGCGAGGGAGAAAATTGCCACAGAAATGATGGCGGTACTATCAAACGAGTGAAAATGGGTGGTCGCAGCACTTTTTTCTGCCCAGTATGCCAGAAAGATTAGCTTATTACTTATAACTAATAATTCATAACCCTTGTTCTCTTCCATCTGATTCGATAAGGTGATAATATCAAACCAATATTGGAGTATAAATTAATGTTTGAAAAACCAATTTATGCTGTAATTTTGGCGGGTGGAAAAGGAACACGCCTTAATTGTACTGACCAACCTAAGGTGCTTCTTAATGTTGCCGGCAAGCCGATGATTCGATATGTCATCAGTGCCGTTGAAAAAGTCACACAGAATATTATTGTAATCACAGGTTTTTGTGGAGAAAAAATAGAAAAAGCGCTCCAGCATGATAATGTCCAATTTGCTCATCAATCGGAGCAATTAGGGACTGCTCATGCGGCTTTACAGGCGGAAAAACTTTTAGGCGATAAAGACGGAATTGTCCTTATTATCAATGGTGATCATCCTTTAATAGATACTGATACATTGAAATTAATGATCAAAGCTATTAATTCTGGTTTGACATTGGCAATTGCATCGGCAGTCGAGGAAAATCACAAAGCATTCGGACGTATTCTTCGGGATGTTCGCGGTAAAGTGATAGGAGTAATTGAAGCAAAGGATGCAACCAAAGAACAACTTGAAATTAAAGAAAAAAACATAGGTTTTTATGCTGCCCAAAGCAAATGGCTTTGGCCTGCATTAAAAAAGATAAAAAAGAGTAAAATTACTGGAGAATATTATATTACAGATTTAGTTGATATAGCTGTTAAAACCAATAAACCGGTAGAAGCAGTGCGCATTAAAAATATCAATGCTATAAAAGGTGTAAACACTCCTGAAGAGTTTGAAGAAGTGGAAAAAATCATAGAAAACAAGAGTTTATCAGGTTCGTAAAGTTCATCAAGTTCATAAAGTTTGCACTCAAATATCCACTAAACACCTCTTACTAATCACCAATCACCATTTCCTGCTATAATTAAGATAATAGACAAGGAGGTCAAATGGCGAGATCAGTCAAGTTGACTTTTTGGCTTTTTGGGTTATCGCTTGCTTGCGTTGCTATTCACAATGGAATTTATGGTATTTGGAAAGTTGAGGAACCATACTTCTTTGTTGCCGGATTGTTACTATTTGCTGCCTTTGCGGTTGCGACAATTTGGAATTCGATTACTTATATCCGTTTCAGAAAACCTGATGATTTATGGAAAATTGGTTTCATTGGCATTTTTGGATTATTAGGCCTTCTGCCCCACGCTTCTCCTAATTTTTTTATCTTTTTTGTCCTCTTTGCGTTGTTTTTACTAAGAAAATAGATCCAAGAAAGAAAATCTCCAACTCGGCTTGCAATTAATATTTGCCATGCGATACTGAAATTATGATGGCACAAAAGATTTTGCAGCAAGCGCGCAAAGACAAAATACAGTTTATCCAATTACAATTCTCAGATATCGTTGGTTCTGTTAAGAGTTTAACTATTCCTGTGAGTCACTTGCCGGATTCGATCCGCCACGGCACATGGTTTGATGGCTCTTCTATTGAAGGTTTCGCCCGCATTTTTGAAAGTGATATGTTCCTCAAACCTGATCTCGCCACCTATGCGGTGGTGCCGTGGCTCAAATCTGATGATGGCAACACGGCACGTATTATTTGTGATATTTATAAGCCAGATGGTACGCCGTTTGAAGGGGACCCGCGCGCCATATTAAAGCGAGCTCTCGCCGAAGCTAGAAAAATGAATTTTATTTATCAGACTGGCCCGGAGCTCGAATTTTTTATTTTTAGCAAAGAAAACGGCCAGATTAAACCTCTTCCTCATGACAGCGGCAGTTATTTTGACCTTACTACCGACAAAGCTTATGAAATACGCAATGAAATGACCCAAGCTCTCGGAGCTTACGGCATAGAGGTGGAAACTTCACATCATGAAGTGGCCAGGGGCCAACATGAAATATCGTTTCGTTACAGTGATGCTTTGACTACTGCTGATAATGCAACTACTCTGCGTTCCACCCTCAAAGCCATTGCTCAACGCCATGACCTGCACGTCACTTTTATGCCCAAGCCTATTGCTGGAGTCAACGGGTCGGGGATGCATGTTCACCAAAGTCTCTACAATATTAGAAAAAAGAAAAACGCCTTTTTCAGCCGCACGGATAAATATGGATTATCGCAAACCGCCTACCAATTTATCGCCGGCCAACTGAGGCATATTAAAGGAATGTCAGCGGTTCTATCGCCAACTGTTAATTCTTATAAAAGATTGGTGCCAGGTTACGAGGCGCCAGTTTACATTACTTGGGCGCGGATTAATCGCTCGGCGCTTATTCGCGTGCCGCGCCATTTTGCCGGCAAGCACGAGTCGACCCGAATCGAATTGCGCTGCCCCGATCCTAGCTGCAATATTTATTTAGCTTTTGCCACGATGCTAATGGCTGGTCTTGAAGGTATTAAAAAAGGGTATAAAAGTCCTACGCCAGTTGAGGAGAATGTCTATGGTTTTGATAATCATCGGCTTAAGGAATTGGATATCCATACTTTACCTCATTCTCTCTGGCAAGCGATTCAAGAAATGAGAGAAGACATTGTAGTTAAAAGAGCGCTAGGTGACCATACTTTCAAACGCTACTTAGAGGCAAAAACTGCCGAATGGGATGAATATCGCATTCAGGTGACGCCTTGGGAGATAGAGAACTATTTAGAGAAATATTAGATATTTTGGTAATAAATGTTCATAATTACAAAAACCCGCCATGGTTTAGCCAGGGCGGGTTGAAATGGAGAGAGTGCCGTCGTGTCGGGGGAGTCACTCAGCACAACATAGTGCCGGGGCGCGGGATACTTTGGAGGCGGTTATCTAACAACCGCCACAGGAGGGATCAACCGCACTAGACTCAACCGCACCAACACAACGGCAAAATTAATATACCCTATTTAACTTTTTTATTCAAGTACTTTATTGTATATAGTGTGAATAGCTACAAAGCGCAAGGAATAATAATCAGGCGTGATAACCTGGGCGAAGCCGATCGCCTTGTTTCTCTTTTTACTAACAGGTTCGGTAAAATTAAAGTCATCGCTAAGGGTGCGCGCCGCCCCCGTAGCCGCATGGCCAGCTCAACCGACTTATTTTGTGAAATCGAGTTTGTGGCGGCGCGCACCCGCTCTATTGATATCTTGACCGAATCAAAAATCCTCTCCTCCCATTGCGACATCGGCAGCCAGTTGTCTAAAACCAAAAATGCCTACTGGGTAGGGGAACTTATCAATCGACTAACTCACGACGAGGAACCAAATCCTAAGTTATATCAGCTGTTAAGCGAAGTCCTCAAAATCATCAATCACCAAAAAACAAATCTTATTGTCGATTATTTTATCTATCATTGTTTATCACTTTTAGGGTATAAACCGGAGTTAGGTAGTTGTGCAAAAACCGGCAAAAAATTATCTTGCACTGATAAACTATATTTTTCGCCGGCAGCCGGTGGTGTTATTTGTCTGCCCGATACAAAAGCCATTAAAGTAAATCCTGATACAATAAAAGCACTGCGCTATTTGGCGCACAGCTGGGATGATGTTAAAAAATTGCGCCTTCCATCAGATATTGCTCACGAGGTCCACCACTGTCTCAAAGACTTCGCCGAGTATGTAACAGAAAAAGAAATCAAATCAGATAAATTATAATTTTCGGGTGTCGATTTCGGGACATTCGGGTATCTTTCGGGTGCAAGTCGACATTATACTTTCAACTTTTAACCTTATACTATCTTTTATGCAATCTTGGATTAACATCGATATCAATTCTATTCGCCATAATGTTGGCGAAATTCGCAAACTGCTTGATCCCGAAATCAAGATTATTGCCGTAGTTAAATCTAATGCCTATGGCCATGGTTTGGTGGAAGTCGCCCGCGCTGCCTGGGCGGCGGGGGCGGAAATGTTGGCAGTCGATAGTGTCGACGAAGGAATCCAGCTTAGAATCGCCAAAGTCCGCGCGCCAATCTTGGTATTGGGCTATGTTCAGCAAGGTGAATATCAACGGGTCATTGAGCATACTCTTCAAATCTCAATTTTCAATAAAGAAGATATTCCCGTTTTGGCGCAAACCGCTTCTGGCGCTCATACTCCAGTGCGGGTCCATCTTAAAATCGACACCGGTTTGCACCGCCTGGGCATCAACTCTAACGAAATTGTTGAATACGCTAAAGCAATTAAACAAGAACCTTATTTGATTCTAGAAGCACTTTACTCTCATTTTGCCGATACTTCCGATATCCAATACTCGCGCGAACAAATCAAGGAAATGCAATCGGCGCTGTTTTTACTCCAGCAGGGTGGGTTTGATGAATTGCCGCCAGTCCATATGGCTGCTTCCGGCGCCATTAAAAAATTCCCAGAAGCCCATTTTGATATGGTTCGCCCCGGTCTTGCCATTTATGGCCTTGAAGAAAGTATCATGAATTTAAAACCGGCACTCAAGTGGTCAACAAAAATAGTCCAGGTCAAAAGAGTTAGCGAAGGCAGCCAAGTCGGATTGGGATTGACTTATAAAACCAAGCGCATTACATCGCTGGCGGTTGTGCCAGTGGGTTACGCTGATGGTTATCACCGAGAATTATCCAATAAAGCGGAAATGCTTTATGGCGGCAAGAGGGTAAAGGTGGTGGGGAATGTGGGAATGAACTCGACAATTATTGATACAACAGGTTTAAGTGCTAAGGTTGGCGATCAGGTTGTGTTGATAGGAAAGAGTGTCGGTGATACTATAAAAGTTGAAGATTTGGCGCGTTGGGCAAAAACCGATCCGCGGGAAATTGTTGCTTGCATTCCAAGTATTATCTATCGCCATTTCTGCGAAAGCGAGGAAGAAGAAATCGTCGGATAAATCACGCGAATCACACGAAGAAGCCGCGAATTACACGCGAATAAATCACGCGAAAGATGTCATCCTGAGGAGTCCCGATTATTCCCTGAGCTGGTCGAATGGGTAATCGGGACGACGTGAGGATCCCTTGTATCCGAATTAAATAAGATTTCTCACCCAATAAGGTTCGAAATGACAGCAGAAAATAACCAAATAAATCTAATGGATAAAATTGTATCGCTCTGCAAGAGACTTGCCCCAGTAAAACAGCTTACTGTTTTATTCGAACTACGTTCGTATCAAAACGTGTGCTGTTCACGGGGCGCTGGATTGAGGAGTATCGATGCCTGATAAAAATGATAATAGTGTGATGAGTAGAATAGTGTCGCTATGTAAGAGACGCGGTTTTGTGTATCCGTCGGCGGAAATTTATGGTGGAACAGGTTCAGTTTGGGATTTTGGCCCGCTGGGGGTTTTGCTTAAAAACAACATTAAAAATGAGTGGTGGAGAGCGATGGTGCAGGAAAATGCAGATATCGTTGGTATTGATAGTTCTGTCATCACCCGCCGCGAAGTCCTTAAGGCCTCAGGCCACGAACAAGGTTTTGTCGATCCGTTGGTTGAATGTAAAATCTGCCATACGCGGTTTCGGGCCGACCAGCCGGAGACTATCAGCGATCATTTTACACAGACTCACAAAGATAAAACTCCGGAGGGTAATATCACTGATGCTCGTGCTTTTAACCTGATGTTCAAGACTTTTATGGGGCCGGTAGCTGACGATGAAAATATGGCCTATTTGCGGCCCGAAACCGCCCAGGGGATTTTTGTCAATTTCAAAAACATTCTGGAATCAAGCCGCGGCAAGTTGCCCTTTGGTATCGCCCAAATTGGCAAATCATTTAGAAACGAAATCACGCCGGGCAACTTTATCTTCAGAACTCGCGAATTTGAACAAATGGAAATGGAATTTTTTGTGAATCCCGACGAGGCGGAAAGCTATTATAAAAAATGGATCGAAGAGCGGTTTAACTGGTATAAAGATCTTGGCATCAAGCAGGAGAATTTGCGCCTGCGGCCTCATGCTGAAGAAGAATTGGCCCATTATGCCATGGCTGCAACAGATGTGGAATACAAATTTCCTTTTGGCTGGTCGGAGCTGGAGGGAATAGCCAACCGGCAGGATTTTGACCTGCAAACTCACGAAAAACACTCCGGCCGTGACCTTAAATATTTTGACGAAGAAACTAAGAAAAAGTTTTGGCCGTATGTTGTGGAACCAGCTGCCGGAGTTGATAGGGCAGCGCTGGCATTCCTTGTAGATGCCTACGAGGAAAAAAATCAAAAATCAAATATCAAAAATCAAAATAATGGTATGTCTTCGACAAGCTCAGACAATAATTATTCCCTGAGCGAAGATAATTCTGAATCGAAGGGTAACAATAAAAAGCAAGAAAGAGCGGAGGGGGAAACGGTGCTCCATTTTCATCCGAAATTGGCGCCGATAAAGGCGGCGGTTTTTCCACTGGTGAAAAAGGACAAATTACCGGAAATTGCCCGGGGTATTTATGACGATTTGAAGAAACACTACATGGTTCAATATGATGAATCCGGCTCAGTGGGGCGCCGCTATCGCCGCCAAGATGAAATCGGCACCCCGTGGTGCATCACTGTCGATTTTGATTCATTGGATGATAAAACTGTCACCGTTCGCGATCGCGATACGATGGAACAAGAACGTATTGAAATAAAAAACATAAAAACATTTATCGAAGAAAAACTTGAGGGATAAATTGGTATTTGACCAGCCAAAATTAAAGAACTACGAGATTGAGGTACAAAGAGAGTTGGAAAAGACTCTTTTTGATGTTGACGAGTTGCAGCAAAAAATTTTCAAAGGAAATTTTGAGAAATATTTTGAGGCTCGTTTGGATTTTGATAAATACAACAAGATTATGGATGACTATATGAAAGATAAAATGAAAAATATCAAACAAAGAAAAGAACAAATCGAGGATTTTGAAGATGACGAGCCAAGCCTTGAATTCGAGATGCCTCTGGAGGAAATGGGCACAAAACTATCGAAGATCAATCCTCAAAATAGTGATTTATACCAAGCTTCTTTTTCGTGGACCATTGCATTAATGCGTTGGCTTGAAATTCAATATAATAATCCCGAGAAGCAAAATAAAGATTCATATCGTGCTCTAACTAATTGTACATTAGTATGTGCCAAGATTGCTTATGCGGGTTTTATGCCAGCTGAAGATTTCGAGAGTTCATTTGAGCCATTGGATTCAGAAGTTTCGCGCGATGGTTTGCAATTGGCAAAAATATTTCTACAGCGGACACTGGAATCCTTAAACAATCTCTTAAATTATCCTAATTATGATGAAGCGTATCTCGATAAATTTATTTTAATAGGTCAGCAAATCCATAAACAAATAACAGATATCTTATATAATTAAATATTGAATCAAATATATTAAATTAAAACTAAAGTACTAAGATACTCACGATCGTGAGTATCTTAGTCAATATACTTGGTTCAAATACACAACATCAAAATTTTAGTATTATTAGAGTATACAGTGGACCTATTTCTATAAATAATATCTATCGAAATGCCTGCCAGAAGGATAAGTAAAACTGAAAAAGCGCTGCGTTTACTTGAGGCAATACTGATTGACACATCAGTTTTCTTATCATATGGCGGTGCAAGAAAGATTCTTAAAAATCGGTACGAAGGAAAGATCGGGCAGGCATTAAGTAATTTGGACCACCAGGGTTATTTGGAGGTAGTCGAAAGGAAGGGCCAGCGAATGATAAGGTTAACTTGCAAAGGTTGGCTAAAGGGCTGGCGACCGCGCATAAGGCATACATGGGATGGGCGATGGCGTTTGGTTGCATTTGATATCGAGGAAATTAGAAGGAGTACTAGAGATGGATTTCGTAAAAAGCTTCGGATGTTAAAATTTAAACCGATGCAAAAAAGTTTATGGATTTCGCCCTATGATGTATCGGAACATATCGAAAAATTGATTGATATGTTAGATCTCGTAGAAAACGTCGATTATTTTATCGCTGATGCAATAACAAATGAGAGCAAATTTATTAGTATGTTTAACCTAAAGAAGACCATTAAATAAATTTAAGATATCTTCAGGTTATATTCTGAAGAGTTGTTTTTCATTCAAGATAACCGACTAATATGCTCACGATCGTGAGTATTTATGACTATTAGAGTTAATTTTAGATAATTTAAGATATAAAAGAATATAAAATGGAGTAATAAATAAAGATTTTATTGATGAAAAATTGGAATAAAAAGGTCTATTAAACGAACTAGCGGCCGGTCTCCGAAAGGAGACCGGCCGCGTGGTATGCATCGTCTTCCTCTCAATGAGATCGGGGTCTCTCAGATGGATAAGGGATAGGGTGCCCGGCTCTGAACAAACTGACTTTCGCCGAGTGAACAGCTTCCGCGTTCATGGCGATTCTCGTTCTATCGAACTCGTCTGCCGTGTTCTCATCCACGTCTTCTAACGGCGTTTCGTGGACCTTTCGGCCTGCACATGCATAGCAACCAGGACTGTCTCCTTCACAGCCGGGGAGCTGAGGGTATTCATGCCCATCAATCTGGAACGGTTGGCAGCCCGGCATCTCGTTGCCTCCTCTCAAGACGTGCGTGCGCTCAGGGCGCCGCTTCGGCGGTGGACGGGTAGGAGTCAAGTGGTGTCGCGGGGAAGATGTTGACCCGCACCTTGGATGTGCGAGTCCCGAGAGTGATCTCGATGAGTCTATCCCCGTTATCTCCGTTGCCAGGGACGAACTGGCGGAAGGCTCGGAACCTTCCGTTGTCCAGGTCTTCGAGACCTTCTTGGTAGTGGAATGATGGTATACCCGGCTCGAGCACAGTGATGCGGTACGCCATGCCGTTGTAGAGCTGGTAGATGCCGGCACTGTTCGCCACCACATCGGTGTTCATGCTGTCGTTGTGGATGGTGATCCCGATCTCGTCGTGGGTGGCAGCTGCAGCACAGCCCATCACAAGTACAGCGAGGGTAATGCTCAGGATCGCGACGATCAGGTTCGTTCTGTTCTCCTTGACCCAGTTGATCAGACTGGTCTTGATCCTATTGATCAGCTTATGGCGCATCTGCGCCACCTCCGATCCCGCCTTGGGGCGGGGAACTTGATCTCAATGAACGAAGCCAGCCGCTCAAAGCAGCTAACAACACTTAATAATACCATATTTTAAGGCATTTGTCAAGCTATAGTAAAACGCGGATCGATGCGGATCTGGACGCGGATCGATGCGGATAAAACCGCTCTATAACCTGCGAGGTTAGGTTTTATGGTTCAGGCAGGTGGATTAGAGTTATTCATCCTCCTTCGCTAAAGCTACGGTGGGCAGGCCCTCCTTCGTCCCGCCATCGGCGAGGCTACGGTGGGCAGGCAATGATGGATGAGATCCTCTCGTCGTCCGCTTAGGCGGACTCCTCAGGATGGCACTGCAGTGCCAGTTATCCACCCACCTTCGCCAAGGCTACGGCGGGCAGGCATGTGGGTTAGAGTTATCCACAGCCTGACTTGACGTGGTTATAAGTGGTGGTAAGTTAAGGACAAGTGGTGAAATGTGGGTCAAAGTGGGTGCAAGTGGCATACCAGTATTATCAATGAGAGAAATAGAAATAGTTCATCAAGTTTATCAAGTCCATAAGGTTTATCAGGTTATGGGCAAAGGAGACAAATCACTTTATGAACTTTATGAACATTAAGAACCTTTAACTAAAGAATCATGTTCATCGGAGAATACAAACACAATTTGGATGCCAAGGGGAGACTGGCGGTACCGGCCAAGTTCCGCGAGGCCCTCAAGGGCGGTGCAGTTGTCACTCGTGGTATCGACAATTGTTTGACTCTTTACACAGTAGTCCAGTGGCGCAAGATTGCTGATCAGCTTTCTAATCTCCCATCCAGTAATCCTAATGCCCGCGCCTTCACTCGCTTGATGCTCGCTGGCGCCATGGTAGTAGACATTGATAGAGCGGGTAGAATTATCATCCCCCAATATCTGCGCAAGTTTGCCCATCTTTCCCAGGGAGTGGTAGTAGCGGGATTGTATAACCGTATCGAGCTGTGGAATGAGAAAGATTGGCAAGCCTACCAGAAAAAAGCGGAAGAAAAAACGGGTGATATTGCTGGAAAATTGACAGAGTGGGGAGTGTGAGAATAACTCAAAACTCATAGCTCATAGCTGATATAGGGTAGGCCATTAACATTCTAAACTGGACGGTGGCGTGGTTACTCTCCGGCGCGATGTCATTGCATCGTTCGGAGCAGAAACAAAAACATGCTACTCTCCGCCTGCTCGGCAACCTATTGGCGAAAGTCTAAGAGGGGAACTAGGCGGCGACGGAGAATATCCCGCGAGAAATATTTTTTCTTAGATTATGGAGGGGTATCGCAAAATTTTTTGACAACACAAAAGTCTCACTCAAGGAGGGGATACCAATTATTAGGGCCGCTAACCTGCGGCTTAAAAATAGGGGGTATCCAACACGGCTGCGCTACCGGCCAGTCATAAATAAGCAGCTAATATGAAAAAAATTCATAAATCAGTCCTCCTAAAGGAGGCAATCGAGTATCTCAATCTCCGAGAGGGGCAAGTTGTTGTCGATGGCACTTTTGGATTGGGCGGTCACGGCAGGGAAATCGCTGGGAGGATAGGTGAAAGAGGCAAATTAATTGGTATCGAACAAGATAAGCGCACATTGAAAATTATCGAATCTGAAATATCGAGACTGCCGCAGATAGAATTAGTCAATGGTAATTTTGCAGATATCAAGAAGATACTGCACGATCGTGAAATAAGTAGCGTTGACGCGGTATTACTTGATCTTGGTGTTTCATCTTATCAACTCGAATCAGAAGAATATGGTTTGAGTTGGCAAACAGACGCACCACTGGATATGCGTCTTGGTACAGAAGGGGATACGGCGCTGGAGTTGATACATCGTTTAGACGAAAAAGAATTAGCTGATTTACTTTATCAAAATGCTGACGAGTATCTATCCAGGAGAATTGCAAGGGTAATCAAACAGAATCAAAACAATATTAAATCGACAAAAGATTTAGCAAGCATCATCGAAAAAAATGTCAGGCGCCGCGGCAGGATTCACCCGGCAACAAAGACTTTTCAAGCGTTGCGGTTAGAAGTAAATCACGAAATTGAAAATTTACAAAAGTTATTACAAGATGCACCAGATATCATCAAACCAAGTGGCAGACTAGTAATCATTTCATTTCATAGCGGCGAAGATAGAATCGTTAAACAGGAATTTAAAAAAGATAATTGGCAGACTTTAACAAAAAAGCCGGTTGTACCGTCACATGAAGAAATATTAGAAAATCCTCGTGCCAGAAGCGCAAAGTTGAGAGCAGCGGAGCTGCGCTAGGATTTAAGATATACGAGATATGATTTACGAATAATACATAAATCTTAATTCATAAATCTTAAATCAATTTTTCAAGGAGTGGAAATGTTGATACCACAATCAAAAAGTTATATCGAAGGAAAGCGTAAAAGAACTATTGCTCAAGTATTGTCGCTGGGGCCTATGTCAACTAAAATTATTGGAGTGGTACTTATAGCGCTTCTATCTTTATTTTATTTAGGACAAACGATTCAAAGTTCTACAAAAGGCTATGCTGTACAAAACTTAGAAGATAGAAAAGAAACTTTAGAAGCTACGAAAGATGAACTAAGCGTTGAGGCAACACGGTTAAAATCTCTTCAGGAAGTTGAGTCCAAAGCCGAGGAATTAAACCTTGAACCTGAAAAGTAATGAATTAGATCAACGAGTTTTTGAATCTGAAACAATCGATCCTTCGAGAGTTAAGATTCTTTATGGAATTGTATTAATCTTATTAGGTTTACTTTTGATACAACTTGTCAGAAAGCAAGTTTTTGAATATAGCCATTTTAAAGCATTAGCCAAACAGCAACAAGAAGCAAAAATCACTAGCGACCCAGAGAGGGGAGTCATTTATGCATACGATCGTACATCTAGTGATTTTGGTGTTTCGGAAGTGCGTGCTAATAAACAGTTTCATCCATTAGCGATAAATATTACTAAATATGATATCTTGGTAATCCCTAAAAATATTACAGACAAAGAAAAAACTGCTCGAACTTTAGCTGATAAGCTCGGAGATATTGATTATCAGAAATTACTTGAAGATTTAAAGTCCGACAAATTATATATTCCTCCAATAGCTAAAAAAATCGATAAGAATAAAGCTGATGAGATTAGAAGTCTAAATCTGAGAGGGGTAGTTGTAGTACCCAAATCGGTACGTCAGTATCCGGAAAAAAATATGGCATCGCAAATTTTGGGTTTTGTTAATTTCGATAGCGAAGGGTCGTATGGTATCGAACGTTATTATGATAATGAGCTCAAAGGCATCCCTGGCGTGATTTATGGCGTCAAAGATACTCACGGGCGAGTGATTGAAGTAAACGATCAGGCCAAGGCACAAAATGGTGTCAATTTAGTTTTAACAATTGATAGCACTGTCCAATTTATTGTAGAAAAGGAATTGAAGGCAGCAATTGAAAGGTATGGTGCACAGAGCGGTACTATCGTCATAATGGAACCAAATAGCGGTAAAATTTTAGCAATGGCAAATGAGCCATCTTATGATCCTAATGAATTCAATAAAGTGCCTGAGGATGAACAGTGGAAGTTTGTCAATCCAGCAGTGACTAACGCTTGGGAACCAGGTTCAATTATGAAACCAATTATTATGGCAGCGGCTATCGACGATGGAAAAGTTGAACCAGATACTAAGCCAGAAGATTTACCGGGTGGCTTTAGTAATATGGTAGTAATTAATGGATACGAAATTCATAATTCAGAAGATACAGCATATGGTTATGAGACAATGTCTCAAGTCTTAGAGCGTTCGGATAACATTGGAATGATTTGGGTAGCTGATAAATTGGGTAACGATACAATGAATAAATACCTGCAAAATTTTGGTTTTGGTTCAAGAACAGGAATTGATGTTGAGGCAGAAAGTAATGGTAAAATATTGGGCATGAGTGATTGGCGTGATGTAAGTCGTGCAACAATGTCGTTTGGCCAAGGAATATCAACTACTCCCATTCAGATGGTGGCGGCATATAGTACATTAGCTAATGGTGGAAAATTAGTTAAGCCTCATTTACTTGACAGAGTAATATCATCCACGGGCGAAGAGAAAGAGGTTCAAACAACTGAGGTCCGTCAAGTTATCAAAAAAGAAACTGCTGATAAAGTCAAAGAAATGTTGGTTGGTGTTGTAGAGCGAGGCCATGGCAAGAATGCTCAAGTTGAAGGTTTTAGAGTAGCTGGAAAAACGGGAACAGCTCAGATCGCTAAAGAATCGGGTGGTTACGAGGAAGAGGCAAGTATCGGTGGGTTTATTGGTTTCGCACCAGCTGACAATCCGAAATTTGTCATGTTAGTAAAACTTGATAAACCAAAAAATGTTGAGTTTGCTGAAAGTTCGGCCGCACCAACTTTTGGTACCATCGCTGAGTGGCTCTTAACTAATTATTATCGATAATATTGGGGGGATAATGAATAGTAAAAAATGGATTTGGATAGTTCTTATTATTGTGGTAGTTATTGCTATCGGTGTACTTGCATATTGGTTGGGTACTAGATATTCAAAGCGATATCAGAGCAGCCAGGCGGCAAGTTCTGTTTCACAGACTATGTCTTCTACCAGCAGCTCATCGGAAATTTCGGAGAGTAGGGTATTTTCAGATCCAGAAATGAAATTTTCTATTACAATACCAGAAGGATATGGGATTCTGAGGAATTTCAATTCTGAGGGTGGACCTTCGGCGGGAATTATGTTTGGTAAGAAGATGCAAGAAGATATGTATTTAATGAGCGGCATTGCAAGTAATAATATTCAATTTACGGATTGGATGTCTCAAGATGTTTCATTAGAAAAAGTAATTGAAGAATTCAAAAGAGAAAACCCCGAAATTCTTGGACAAGAGGATTACACCATTGACGGCCAGCAGGCGATTAAGTATAAAACCGGTGGTTTATGTGATGGCATCCATATAATTTCTATTAAAGACCAATATGTATTTGAAGGAGATTATTTTTGTGGAAACGAGACGGATAGCAAGATCTTTTTGGATATCGTAAATTCTTTCAAGTGGCCTAAGTAGTTGCCAAGTTCTATCAAGATCGAAGTAGATAAGTTATGAGCTGATGCTATTTTAATGACATCTTCAGGAAGAATTATTTTTAAAGAAGTTATGGCCCTAAATCCGATTTTTATCAAGGGTAATCTGAGTAGAATCAAAAAATAAAATCCAAATCAAAAACGCCCCTCGGCTACGTTTACACTGAGCTTGCCGCATGTGTCGGGGCGTTTTTGGTATTTCAGCAAAAATATTAATATACTGCTACGATTTCATTAGGTTGGAGATTATTGAATGGTAACTGGGCACTCTCGGGCCAGTCACTTGGCCATTCACCGCCACGATCAAATAATTTAACTGCAATTATTCTACCTTCTTTATCAACGTCAACAACTGTCCACTGTGGTTTTTGCCCATATTGTTCTGCAGCAATTTGCTTCCATTCATCAACAGTAAAAACACCAACTTGTGTCAATGAATAATCAGCCATATTTTTATCTGTTGTTGCAAAAGTGATGTTCAGGATATTGGGTTTGTCGCCTTGCGTGACTTTTACTGTTTTGACGAATTTTACCCATTCATCCTTATTCGTGATTGCTTCTGATCCGTCACCTGCATTTATTTCAGTCAATGGGATAGTAATACGAAAGATATTTTGGTCCGAAGTGTAATCGTAACTTAAGTCACCGTTTTGAGACCATTTTCCCTTTGTCTGATCAAGGGTCACTGAAGCAGTGCTGGCAGGCGTGCTGCTGGTTGAGCTGGTGCTGGCCGTTGATTTAGTTGAGCTGGTGGCTTTCTTTGCCCACCAATAAACTCCACCACCAACTGCTAATGCAGTTATAACTACTGCAATCAATATTCCCCAAAAAACTTTTCCCGTGCAATTACACGTCATTTTTTCATCTTCCATACTTCCTCCTAAAAATTACTATTTTTACCCTGAACAAATCGAGAGATTACTTTCACTATCTAATTATATCAAATAACAATTAAATTAAATGTCTTGACGAGAAATATCTAATTTCATCTGTTAAAAATGATGTTTTTAGGTTATAATAATCCTATGCGGCAAATGATTATAAATCTTATGGCGCGGTATCTTTCTTGGTGCGCGCGACGCGTTATCAATCGTGCTGACCGTAAAACTCCCATCATCGGCATAACAGGTTCCACTGGTAAGACTAGTACAAAAGAGATGATGGGGCTTATCGCCAAAGAATCTATTGGCGCCGGAGTTATTGTGGCACCCGGCAATCTTAACAATGAAGTTGGTTTGCCACTGGCGATTTTGGGTTTTACCGAAGTGCCAAATTTATGGCAATATATCGCCATCAAATTCCAAGCCTTGTGGCGGGCGTTTTTTATGAATCCGGCTTCGGGTTATGTATTAGAATATGGTATTGATCATCCGGGCGATATGGATTTTTTATTATCGATTGTGCGGCCAAGCGTTGCGGTTTTAACCAATATCACGCCAGTTCATTTGGAATATTTTGCATCAAAAGAGGATTTGGTTAATGAAAAAGCAAAACTAGGGTCGGCCGCAAATGAGTATGTTATTATCAATGGAGATGATAAAAATTTAGCGACAATCAATTTTGGTAATAGAAAAGTATTAAAATTTGGCAGGGACGCTGGGAGTGATCTCCAGCTCAAAAATTACAATCTCAATGAAATCCATACCGATTTTACTGTAAGCTACGGCAAAAAAGAAATGGCTTTTACAATTGCCGCGCTGGGCGAGCAACATATTATGTCGGCCATGCCTGCAATTTTGTTTGGTCTGATCAATAATTTAGGTGAAGAGCAAATCCGCGCGGCGCTATTAAGTTATAAACCAATGCCGGGGCGGGGAAATATCATCAAAGGTAAAAATAGTTCCATCATCATCAATGAAACTTATAACGCCAATCCGCTCTCGGTTGAGAAGGCGCTTGATGTTCTTGGTAAAATGAAAGGGAGCCCTAAAATTGCTGTTTTGGGTGATATGTTGGAATTGGGAAGCGAAAGCCATTCGGAACATCAAAGAATTTTAGAATTGGCTAAGGAGCAGGCAGATTTGGTTTTTACAGTTGGGCCGAGGATGAAAGAGGCAGGTGGGGGAGAAAAATCGTTTGAAGATCCCAACAGCGCAGCGCAATATTTATACGATAGAGTAGAAAGAGATTCGGTGATGTTGGTAAAAGGGTCGCAGGGGATGAGAATGGAATTTATTGTTAAAAAATTGATGCAAGATCCATCACTTGCGGAAAAAGAGTTACCGCGCCAGGGTAGGCAATGGTTAAAAACGCCGTTTAAACCAATATAAAAAATTGGATTCAAGATTTAAGATTTAGGATTTAAGAATAAGAAAAAGGAATTTGTATGTTTGATGTATTATTGCCAAGTTACTTTATCCGTATGATGTCTTTCACTTCTTTTTCGTTTGTAGTGGGAATACTTTTAACGCCACTTTTTACAGATTTTCTGTATCGAAATCGGTTGGGTAAAAAAATTCGTAGTACCGATTATGCGGGGGAAAAAGCACCAATTTTTCATAAGTTACATAAAGGTAAAGAAAATACTCCAACAATGGGGGGATTGATTATATGGATTCCGGCAGCAATCATTACTATACTTTTTAATTTCTCTCGTGCTGGTACTTGGCTGCCTTTATTCTGTTTAGTTGGTACGGGTATTATTGGTGCTGTTGACGACCTTTTAAATATTCGAGGTATTGGCCCCAATCGTGGAGGGTTGCGCTTCAGGTGGAAATTAATTTTGTATGCAGTTGTTGCATCAATCGGCGCCTGGTGGTTTTTTGCAAAACTTGGCTGGAGCACGCTCCACATTCCTTTTGCCGGGAATTTTGAGATCGGTTGGTGGTATGTGCCAATATTCATTTTAATTTTGGTATTTTTCGCTTTTGCAGTTAACGAAACAGACGGATTAGATGGTCTAGCTGGTGGTACTCTTGCAATCAGCTACGGCGCTTATGCCATTATTGCTCTGACTCAAGGCAAACTCGAATTAGCGCTTTTTTGCGCAACGATTCTCGGAGCTCTACTGGCTTTCTTATGGTTTAATATCTATCCGGCACGCTTTTTTATGGGTGATACCGGCTCTATGTCGCTCGGGATGACATTGGGCGTTATAGCATTTTTGACTAATACACCCATCGTTCTTTTTGTCATCGGTTTTGTATTTGTTTTTGAGGCATTATCCGTATTATTACAAATCGCTTCCAAGCGCTTTTGGGGAAGGAAAATTTTTCTTTCTTCGCCTCTGCATCACCACTTTGAAGCATTAGGTTGGCCGGAAACAAAAGTGACGATGCGCTTTTGGATTATTTCAGCAGTGTCGGCAGTCATAGGCTTAGCTATCGCAATGCTTGATAAATTATAAAAATTATCTCAAAGTTCAAATCTCAAATGTAAAATCTGTATCTTGTTATCTTAAAACCCAAAAGATTTGACATAAATAGATTTAGTTTTGAGATATTAGATTTGAGATATTATTATGGATCTTCGAAACAAAAAGATTGCGGTGTTGGGATTAGGACGTGAGGGGCAGGCGCTGGCCCGATATTTTTTAAAAGAGAATATTGCCGCTGATTTTTTAGACGAGAATTCGGATGCTGATAAATCGGTCATCGATAAAATGGATTTTAAGATAATTGTTGGCGATGATGCCTTTGATAATTTAAACCAATACGATTTAATATTTCGCAGCCCGGGGATCTCGCCACATCACAATAAGCTAAAGGGATTGCCAAATAAGCTAACATCACTAACTAAATTATTTTTTGAACTTTGGCCGGGGAAAATTATTGGAGTCACTGGAACAAAAGGAAAGGGTACCACAGCGTCGATAATAAAATCGATTTTAAATTGTTCTAAGATCGCGTCGGTATTAGTTGGAAATATTGGTAATGTTGATTTGGAAAATGTCGGCGAATTTGATAACGAATCCTATGCAGTAATCGAATTGTCAAGTTTTCAATTGATGGATCTTGGCGCAAGTCCTCACGTAGCCGTGGTTTTAGATGTTAATGTGGAGCATTTGGATTATCATAAATCAGTTGCCGAATATATTGCAGCAAAAATGGAAATTGTTAAACACCAGAATAAGAATGATTGGTTCATTGTCACAGGCCTTAACCCAAATTATAAAAAGTTTAAATCTGCAACCCCAGCAAAGACAATCGAAATTTATGGAGAGGTAGTTAATAATCCAGAAACTATGGCGGTTTGGTGGCAAGGCGGGATAATGTGTACGAACGTGAAACAAGTAGATAATATTATCAGTGAAAATGATTTATCATTGTTGGGTGAGCATAACAAAATCAACACAGCGTCGGCTGCGGCAGTAGCGCTTGCTTTAGATATTAATTTAGATTGTATTGAAAATGCTATTAAAAATTTTAAAAATTTACCGCAACGGCTTGAGAATATTGGTTCTTTCGGCGGAGTAGATTTTATCAACGATTCGGCATCGACTAATCCACAAACAACTATTGCGGCTGTTAAGTCTTTTGAAAAACCTATTATTTTGCTTATCGGAGGGAAAAATAAAGGGCTAGAGTATCAGCAATTGATTAATACTATCCAAAAAGCAGGCAACATCAAAAAAGTTATTATTTATGGGGCGCTGAGAGATGATATTAAAAAAATTGTTGGCGATGACCAACTTTATCAATTCTTAGAAACTTTATCGGAAGCAGTTAATGAATCGATCAATCAAGCGAAATCAGGCGATGTAATATTATTATCACCTGCAGCAGCGAGTTTTGATCAATTTCCTAATTATAGTGTACGTGGGCAAAAATTTAATAAATTAGTTTATGAACACTTCGATCGAAAAATATAGAAAATTTCGAAAAAAACCAGATTATTGGATTATTTTAATTGTAATTGGTTTATCGCTTTTTGGATTAGTTATGATTGGTTCAGCGTCAGCACTGGTTGCATTCGAAAAGTTTGATGGATCTAACAATTATTATTTTGTCGGTAAACAAGCAATTAGTTTGTTAATTGGCATTGTAATGATGCTGGTTTTTTCCAATATTGATTATAGAAAATGGAAGAAGTATTCAATATTGATGATAGTTATCACATTGTTGCTTTTAGCAATAGCACATATTCCTGGTCTTGGGGATGCCACAAAGGGTGCGAGCCGCTGGATCCAGTTTGGCGCTTTCACTTTTCAACCTTCAGAAATAGCCAAACTGACACTAATAATCTATTTAGCAAGTTGGATGTCAAATCGTATAGGAAAAATTAATATCATTCCATTTTTAGCAATACTGGGCATAGTTTCTTTTTTAGTAATTACCCAACCAGACCTTGGAACACTAACAGTAATAGTAGGTATTTCTATCGCTATGTTTTTTGCCGCTGGTGGATCTTATTTTCAAATGGTTATTGGTGGTGTAGCAATAATAGTGGCTTTTGCTGTATTTATCCGATCGTCAGCATATCGATGGCAAAGGTTTTTAACTTTTTTAAATCCAACATCAGAATCTTTAGGGGCAGGATATCATATTAATCAAGCATTGCTTGCTATCGGCTCGGGTGGTTTTTGGGGATTGGGTTTTGGCCGATCTATTCAAAAGTATCTATATCTACCGGAACCATATACTGATTCGATCTTCGCGATAATTGCCGAAGAACTTGGATTTGTACGTTGTTCATTAGTAATAATAGCATTTACGATATTGGCATGGCGTGGATTTAAAATAATTCGCGGAGCTCCTGATAATTTTGGACGGCTTTTAGCAACAGGAATTGTGATTTGGATTGTATTTCAGGCATTTGTTAATATTGGTGCTCTTTCAGGAGTGTTACCATTGACCGGTGTGCCATTGCCATTTATTTCATATGGGGGAACATCACTTATTGCAACTATGACGGCTGTAGGTATCTTGATTAACATTTCAAAATATTCATCAGATGAATCAAAATCTTAAAATTACAAATAAAACTATCGTGTTTGCTGGCGGAGGTACCGGTGGCCATATTTGGCCATTAATCAGTATTGCAAGATACATTAAAAAAAATCTTGGTGCCCGTGTTATTTACTTTGGCGTGGGAACAATATTGGAAAGACGTAAATGGCGCTCTGAAAGAATACGATCGGTCACAATTCCATCCGGGAAGATTCGTAGTTATAGGTCGCTATGGAATATTATCGATCCTCTTATTGTACCTTTAGGTACAATAAAAGCCCTTTTTTGGCTCGTAGCTTATAGACCAGCGTTTGTTTTTGGTAAGGGAGGATACGGAATGTTACCGACAGCTATTGCAGCTAGATTTTTAGGGATAAAAGTGATCAGCCATGAATCAGATATAGTTTTGGGCAAATCAAATAACAAAATACTTGATTGGGGTGGAATGATATTAACTGCATTTCCTGTAGATTTATATAATGTTGATCCTCAAAAATGCCAACGTATGAGATATGTGGGTATGCCAGTTCATCCAGATTTCTATTATGATAAATTGAACGATAAAAGGAAAGTAAAGAATACGATTTTAGTTTTTGGTGGTAGCCAAGGTGCGGAAAGAATTAATAAATTGGTCGCTCGGATGTGGGGTGAACTTTCAGAGTTGGGTGAAGTTATCCATATTACAGGGCCTAATAATTTTAATCGTTATAAATATATGTTAAAAAAACAAGATAAAAGAATTCAAAATAATATCTCTCTTCATCCAGAGATCGATGACTTGCCCGCAATAATTTCTGGAGCATCAGTAGTTATATGCCGTGGTGGGGCAACTAGTCTTTGGGAGTTAGCAACTGCAGAAACTCCAGCAGTTGTTATTCCATTACCTGAGGCTTCGGGAGATCACCAAAGATTAAATGCCCTGTGGCTATCTCAAGAATTTCCATGGATTACTGTGGTAGAAGAAAAAAACATTTTACCAAGCAGGGTATTGGGACTTATTAAAAGTAAACTTTCTCTTAAAATAAAAGATTATGAACCATCAAAATTAATTATGCCAAGTGAGGCTTTAGCTGAAACCAGCCAAGTTATCAAAGAAGCGTTAACTGCTAATTATCTTAAATCCTCGAGGCACTTCCATCTTATTGGATCCGAAGGTGTATCAATGAAAGGTATTGCGAAAGTTTTAAAGCAGATGGGACATAAGGTTACTGGCTCGGATATTACATTGGGAGGACACAGTACGAAAAATATCACACCTGATATCGATGCAGTGATTTATTCATCGGCAGCAGCTACTGAAAGTGCTCCAGGCAATATAGAAATTGATACTGCTAAAAAGAAAGGTATTCCTGTAATAAAAAGGTCTAGATTCATTAATCTACTAATAAATAATAAAAAAATAATAGCAGTTAGTGGAATGCATGGGAAATCTACAGTGGCTACAATGATTGCGTTTATATTAAAAAAAGCAGGATATGACCCTAGTTATTTTATCGGAGTGCCAGATGATTCGGGCAATGAGATGGGCGGATCATATTGGGGAAGGGGTGGTATGGTTGTAGTCGAAGCTTGCGAATATGATAGATCTTTTTGCGATTTTAATGCAGATATATTAATTATTACCAACATCGAAAAAGAGCATATAGATTATTTTCGTGGAGGATTGCCAGAAATTGAAAAATCATTTTCTAATTTTATTGAAAGATCACGTCCCAGTGCGAATCTTATTGCAGGAAGAGGGGAATCAGTAGAAAAAGTTATTAGTGAAGTAGAATCTGACAGACCAGATGTTAAAATAATAAAACCAAATATCCCTCAAAATATTAAAAGAAATGAATTTCTGATTTTTGGAGATCATAATTTTATCGACGCTTCTTTAGCTATTGCCACAACGCAGATTGTGGGAATTAATGAGAAGGATGCTTGGCAAATTCTTAAACAATTTAAAGGGGCGAACCGACGAATGCAATATATGGGTAAATATCAGAATACATTAATATATGATGATTATGGTCATCATCCAACTGAGATTGCAGCTTGTATTAATGCTTTTCGTCAAAAATATAAAAATAAAAAACTTACACTAATTTTTCAACCACACCAAATTCATCGTACAAAGACATTTTTTGATGATTTTGTGAAAGTTCTTGTAGAGGCAGATAAAGTGATTGTCACTGATATTTACGAGGTTGCAGGTAGAGAAGAAGAGGAAAATATCACTAGCGAAAAACTGGTCAGTGCTATAAATGAAAAAAAGAAAGATCACGCATTATTTATTCCATTACCATATAGTAAAATTGTTGAATATTTAAAAAATAATATAAGTGACTATGAGGGTATAATTTTAACAATCGGTGCAACTAATATTTATAGAGTGGCGCAGGGGCTTATAGATGGAAAATGATAATAAATTTAAAAGTGATATTAATAAAGAATTTCTAAATAACGAATCGATAGGGGAATATTGTCAATTTGGTACAGGTGGAAGAGCAAGGTACTTGTTTGTAGCATTAAAAATCGAATCATTGATCGAAAGTATTTTATTCGCTCAAGCAAACAGGATCCCATATTGCGTTATTGGTTCAGGTGCCGGATTATTGTTTGGGGATAAAGATTATAATGGATTAATAATAATCAATAGATCGTCTACTATTAACTGTATTCCGGAAAATAATATTGTGGTTTGTGACAGCGGAGTAAAAATATCTCAATTGGCGTCATTTACTGCCCAAAGAAATTTAAGCGGGCTTGAAAATTTTATGGGTTTTCCGGGAACAGTTGGTGGATCTGTGTATGGCAATGCTTGTAGTGATAGGTTATGTTTCGGAAGTTTTATCCGCTGGATGACTATTTTAACGCATAGAGGTAGAATAGTTAAGAAAGATGCAAGATGGTTCGAATTTATACCAAGGTCATGTAAATTACAGAAGAAATTATATCTAAAACAATGGACAATACTTACAGTTGCTATGCAATTATGTTACCGACGTTATGATGAAATTCAAAAAGATTTGTTCAAAGCAAATAATGCAAACAGTAGATTAAAAGATAAAGGTTTATTGTGTGATATATTTTGCAGTCGAAATGAAGAAATATCACATAGAGATATCTACCCCAATATTGCTAGAGGCAATAAAGTAATATTAGCACAAGATAATCGATGTATTAGAAATATTGGCGGTGCTTCATCGGCAAGTGCCAGAAAATTGATAGAAGATATTGTAGAAAAATCAGTGGAATCAGGAAGGAATTTCGAAGATAAAATAGAGTATTTAGGTAAATGGCAATAGATTATTATTATACAAAAAGAGATGATTCTAAAGTAAAATCGGCGAAATCAAGAGCGCCCCAGATTTTAGTTGAAGAAAAACAGGAATATAAAAAACATTATATTATTGATAATAAAAGACTAACGATTGTAATAATAGTTTTTGCATTTATAGCGATAATATGGTGGATATTTATTTCAAAGATTTTTATTGTTCAAGATATTATATATGAGTCAGAGCCAAGTCCAAATATAAAACAAAGAATCGAAGATTTACGGGGAAATAATATTTTATTATTACAGCTTAGTAAACTGTCAAGAGAGTGGCAGAAAGATCAACCAGTTATAAAAAGTCTCCATATATATAGAGGACTTCCTCATACATTACGAGTTGGTGTAGAAGAGCGTAATAAAGCAATTGTCTGGAAAAGCAACGATAATTATTATCTAATAGATTCTACTGGGGTAGTGTATGAAGATTCTGGAAGCGAAAACAAAGAAAACTTTCTACCGATAATTGATGATAATAATTTGGATGTCATTCTTGGTACAAAAATTGTATCAAGCGATTTTGTCGACTTCGTTAAAAATCTTATGGATAATATTTCGGGTAAAATCGGAGATGAAACAATTAAGGAACTTCACGTTGGTGAATCGATATTTAATATTGAAGCAATAACCGATAAAGATATTAATATTAAATTTGATATTACCCAACCGCTTGACCTGCAGCTGGAAGCACTGGATTATATTTATAAGGAAAAACGCGGCGACGTTAAAGAATATGTTGATGTCCGCGTTATTGGGAAAGCGTATATAAAATAACTCATAACTAATAGTCCATGACTTGTAACTATGGTATGCTGCGCACTTATCTATCGAGCTCGAATAATGCAGAATGATATGATAATTTATAATTATGGCGAAGAATATTTATTTTGTTTGTAGTGAGTGTGGGCACGAATCATTAAGATGGGCGGGGCAATGCCCAAATTGTAAGAAGTGGAATACACTTAAAGAATTTGTAGTGGAAGCAAAGTCACAAGGATTATCATCAACTCCTCAACGATCAGAACCGGCGAAAGTTTATCGCTTGGGCGAAATTAAAAGCAATAAATTGGAGAGGATAAATTTTAATATGCCGACAGTAATGGAAGTCTTTGGCGGCGGTATTGCCCGGGGCTCGCTACTTTTAGTTGGTGGTAATCCTGGGGTAGGCAAATCAACGTTGCTTTTAACCATCGCCCATCAAATTAAAAATAAAATTATTTATGTTAGTGCTGAGGAATCATTGGAGCAAATCAAAGACCGATCGCTCAGAATCAAACCTAAAAGTAAAAGCGTCTTTTATTTAAGCGAAACAAATATTAATACAATTTTGGCGACAGTGGAAAAAGAAAAACCAGAAGTCGTTGTTATCGATTCTATCCAAACAGTATATAACCCAGATCTTTCATCAACTGCCGGCTCTCTCGTGCAAGTTCGCGAAATTGCTCTCTACCTGCAAAAACTGGCTAAGCAAAGTGGTGTTAGCTTCATTATTGTTGGCCATGTTACTAAAGAAGGTAATATCGCCGGACCCAAAATTTTGGAGCATATTGTCGATGGCGTGTTTTATTTGGAACGCGAAAGTGATGATCTACGGCTTTTGCGCAGTGCTAAAAACCGCTTCGGGTCAACCGAAGAAGTTGCGCTACTTGAATTAGGGCGCGATGGCATTGCGGAAATTGACCATCCGGAAAAAGCATTCTTATCTCAGCGTAGTAAAGATTTAGCCGGCTCTGCAATCACGGCTATAGTGGAAGGAACCAGGACGATTTTGGTGGAAATTCAAGCACTAATTAACCCGACGGTTTTTGGCTATCCGCGACGCTCGGCGGTGGGTATCCATCCGCAGCGGCTCGAGTTAATATTAGCGGTATTGGAACGGAGAGCAAAGATCAGCTTACGTAATTATGATGTTTTTGTTAAAGCCACTGCCGGTTTTGCGGCTCGTGAGGCGAGCGCTGATTTGGCAATAGCCATGGCTTTGGCTAGTGCTTATAAAAATCAGCCGATTGATCATGATTTATGCATTATTGGCGAAGTTGGATTGCTTGGTGAAATCAGGCAGCCGCAAGATTTACTGGTTAGAAAAAAGTCAGCCCAAAGCATCGGTTACAAGAAATTTATATCATCAAAAACAATTGATAGTTCAATAAACGAGGTCTTAGGAAGTGGTAAAAGAGTAGGTTGATGAAGTAATTGTAGATGAGCCAGAAGTGGAAATTACTTTAAAATAGTAGGTGGTGCCCGAAGACAAACCGGTTAATTGAATCGAATGGTTGGTTGAATTTACAGAATCATTTTTTGTCTTATTCAAATTTGATGAATTGGTGCCATAACGAATTTGGGCTGTTGTAGCAATAGAAGTTTTAAAACTAATCGTTGCACTATTTGATGTAATATTGGAACTAGAAATATTACTTTGAGTATGGCTTGCTGGATTAATAGTAATTGTAATCGAATTTTCTGCTTTTACGCCATTATTATCATAAGCAGTGGCGGTTAATTTGTAATCTCCTGAAGAAAAACCACTGGTGTTAAATGAAGCGCTATATGGACTGCCATTATCAGTCGAGCTAAGTGAACCTAAACTAAATTTAACTTCACGGATACCTTGGCTAGCATTAGCATCAGCAGAAACGTTAATGATGGCTCCTGCGGCGTAATTTGACCCGTTGGATGGATTGGTAATATTAACCGAAGGTGCACCTTCTTGATATGAGTTATCTTTGGCTGATGGGGGTTTGCCAACAAAACCGTGAGCTGCTGCCCAAGCGCGAACAGGTTCTTCCCAGTTTGAATAATCAGGACGTTCTGAATGAATATCTCTATAGACTCTATCCTCAATTAATTCTTGCGGCGTGGAATCGGAAGCTAATTCACCATTCAATTTATTAACTTTAACAACAACATTAACATTATCTTTTTCGGTAGGCACTTGCCAATTTGCAAAAATATCTTTAATTAACTCTTGAGAGTATTGCGTTGGTAATCTATTAGAGTATTTTTCAACAGTAACTTCTTGGATGCCTGACGGTTTTTGGAAATCTTCATTTGCTCCAATTTCGCTTAGAGCATTAGCCATATAATTTCTAAAAATTGGTGCAGCAACAACGGAACCGTCAGCGCCAGATCTCATTTTAGTATTGTCGTTATTGCCGACCCAAACTACAGTCGATAAGTTTGGAGTTGAACCGCAAGTCCAAGCATCGCGAAATTCTTGGGTAGTTCCTGTTTTTACAGCAACACGATAATTTGGTACCACCAACGAGTCACCGAAAATATCTTGGCGTACGCCATTATCAGAAAGAATATCAACGATCTCATAGGCAATTTGTGGATCTAGTACTTCTTTAACATTTTTACCTTCTTTAAATTCATATAATGTTTTACCGCCGGAATCCTGAATTTTTAAAAAAGGAGTTAGAGTTGCAAACTTGCCACCATTAGCAAAAGTAGCATAGCCACCCGCCATCTCTAATGGTTTAACTTCGCCACCACCCAAGACTAACGCTAATCCATATCGATTAGGATCAGTTAATGTAGTAATACCCAAATCACGGGCGGTATTAATAGTATTTTCTACTCCTGCTAATGAGAGAATTTTTACTGCTGGAATGTTTAGTGAGTTTGCTAAGGCATAGCGCGCGGATACTGGACCTCGAGTTTGGCCATCGTAATCTTCTGGTGAATAACCATTACCAAAATCGGTTCTTAGGTCAAATAAAGTATATGCAGGATTATATTGTTTTTTAAAGGCAGTAGCATAAGCAAATGGTTTAAACGATGAACCTGGCTGGCGATTAGCGATAGTGACGTTAACGTTGCCGTCATTTTCCATATCAAAATAATCTTTACTACCGACCATAGATAATATTTGGCCAGTTTTGGGATCAGTAGAAACTAAGGCAGCATTATGGGCGCCATAAGAATCAAGCCTACTTGAGCCACTAGTGATTGCTTCTTCAGATAATTTCTGTAAATCACCATCCAATGTTGTGGTTACCTGTAAGCCACCTTCGTTGACCATTTGTTCGCCATATAAATCTACAAGACGCTCTCGAACAAATAAGACAAAATGAGGTGCCTTAATATTATCTTGTCTTTTGGTGAATTCAACATGTTCCTTGTTGGGTGATTCCTTTTTGGCTTTATCAGCCTCCTCTTGAGTAATATAACCCATTTCTACCATACTATCTAAAACTAAATTCTTGCGGGCAAAGAGGGAATCTGTATGGGAACTATAAGGTGAATAATAAGTTGGTGCTTGTGGCAAAGCAGCTAAAGTAGCAGCTTGGGCTAATGTAAGATCTTTGGCGTTTTTATTGAAATAATATTTTGATGCTTCTTCTATACCATAGACATTTGAGCCATAAGGAATTTCGTTTAAATATAATGTAAGAATTTCTTCTTTAGAGCGCGTTTGCTCAAGTTCGATAGAAAGAATCGCCTCTTTAATTTTTCTAGTAAAAGATTTTTTAGGCGATAAAAGGGCATTTTTTACAAATTGTTGGGTGATGGTTGATCCACCTTGTGACCTTTTACCACGAGTTATATCAATTAGTATCGCTCGGATTATTCCTGAAAAGTCCAAACCATGATGTTTATAGAAATCCTTATCTTCAATAGCGACGGTAGCTTGGCGAATGCTTTTGGGCATTTCGGAATCGTTGATGACAGTTCGTCTCTTTTCTCCAGTCGAATAAAGCAGGTTACCTTCTTTATCAAAAATTTTGGTACTTTCGGTAGCACGACGGGCAGCTAATTTTTCAGGAGTAGGCAAATCTTTTGCATACCATGCAAAAAGTAAAATAATAAAAAGTAAAAAAGCACCCAATCCATACAAAATTATACGCCAGATCTTTTTCTTATTAAGACGCTTGTATAGCCTAAAATTCCATTTTTCATGGCTACGCTTTTTTTTATACAATCCGTCAGTTTTAATTCGAAATAATCTCTTCATAGTTTGCAGTATACCATAAAAAAAGATAAAATTGAACTAATTGCGGAGGGTAATGGATAATTTACTACAAAAGGCAGTAGATGAAGTTATTGATCAATCGAGCTTGAGGGGAAAGTTACAATCTGGGAAAAAACTTCGTATCAAACTTGGAGTTGATCCTAGTGCGCCCGATCTTCACCTCGGGCATTATATAGTATTGCGTCAGCTTTGTCAATTCAAAAAGGCCGGCCATAAAATTATTTTTTTGATTGGTGATTTTACAGCGCAAATCGGTGACCCTAGTGGCCGAAAAACAGAAAGACCAGTATTAACTGCAGAACAGGTAAAAAATAATGTTAAAACTTACTTGGATCAAGTATCTTTGGCAATAGATATTAATGATATTGAAATCAGATATAACAGCGAATGGTACTCAAAAATGAATCTGGGGGAGTGGTTGAAAATTCTGCAGAAATTTTCAGTTAATTATATCTTTGAACGCGATGATTTTTCCAAAAGAATAAAAGAAGGATTATCGCTAGGAATGCATGAAACAATGTATCCGATAATGCAGGCCTATGATTCGGTACAACTAAAAGCCGATGTTGAAATCGGTGGTACCGACCAGAAATTTAATATTCTTGCTGGTCGGGCGCTGCAAAGAAAAATGGATTTAGAGGCCCAAGATGTCATCGTAATGAAGCTATTAGTAGGTACCGATGGTAAAAAGAAAATGAGCAAAAGTGTTGGCAATTATATTGGATTGACGTTTAGCGCTGAAGATATGTTTGGCAAAGTGATGTCAATTCCTGATAGTGCAATGGCCGATTACGCGAAGCTGGTTTTGCAAAAATCAATTACAGATATCGAAAAAGAAATCGGTAGTGACCATCCCAATCTGATTAAACGTAAAATCGCTCGAGAAATTGTTGACATATTTCATCCAGGATCCGGTGATGCTGCAGAAGCAAGTTTTGTCAGGGTTTTTAGTCAAAGAGTATATCCCGATAAGGGATTGTGTCTGAGAGTTCCAGCAAAGGGGAGAACATATAAGGATATAATTATCGAAGACTCTCGCATTAAATCGTCAAGCGAGTTGCGCAGAAGGGTGAGTCAGGGCGGTGTGAAGATAAATAATATCAAAGTCAAATGGGATGATCTTAACAGGAATGCAAAGCCTAATGATATTATTCGATTTGGAAAAATTGATTTTATTGCAATAAAATGAAAAGAATAAATCCAGCTGAAGATTTAGAAAAAATATTTAATGCGAAATTACGCTCGCTTAAATATTTTGAGCCGCTTGATTTCAAATTTAATTCTGATTGTAGCCATGGCGATATATCTACTCCGGTAGCGCTGCGTATTGGAAAGGCTCGTAAATTAGACTCGATGCATGTTGCTGAAAAAATCATCGAAGGCATTAAATTACCGCCCTACATTTCCCAAGTTGGTATATCGAAGCCCGGATTTATCAATTTAACTTTATCAGATAGATATTTACTCAAATTTTTAGCACGCCCGATAAAATTGCCACTTCAGTCATCACTCAAAAAAGAGCGAGTAATTGTTGAATATTCTTCGCCTAACATTGCCAAACCATTTGGCGTGGGCCATTTGCGCTCTACAATAATCGGTGATGCTGTGGCTAATTTATATGAGGCGTTGGGTGCAAAAGTTTGGCGCATAAATCATATTGGCGATTGGGGCACGCAATTTGGCAAATTAATTTATGCCTTTAAAAAATGGGGTAGCCAGGAAGTTTTAGAAGAAGATCCAATTGCTGAAATGTTTAATTTATATGTTCGCTTTCATGCGGAAGTGGAATTAGATCCATCGATTGAGGGAAAGGCTAGGTATTGGTTTAAAAAATTGGAAGATAGCGACGCAGAAGCGGTTAGTATTTGGAAAAAATTTTCCCATTGGAGCCTTATTGAATTTAATCGAATTTATCAAATTTTAGGTATTAAGTTTGACGATCAAAATGGCGAGAGTAGTTATTTACAAGAGGCAAAAAATATCATCGATGAACTAAAAAGAAAAAAATTGGCGGAGGAGAGCGAGGGTGCGCTCGTTGTAAAATTTGAAGATGAAGAAATTACACCAGCTTTGCTTGTGAAAAGTGATGGGGCAACGACCTATATTGCTCGTGATTTGGCAGCGCTTAAAAAACGCCTCGTCACGTTAAAGGGCGATGTTATTATTTACCATGTCGGCAGTGAACAAAGATTGCACTTTTTGCAACTATTTGAAATTGCTCAAAAAGCCGGTTGGATTAGAAATCAAAAATTGATATACGCTTCGCACGGATTGATGCGTCTGCCCGAAGGTAAAATGAGTACCCGTAAAGGCAGAGTGATAGAACTGGATAAAATTTTAGAGGAAGCAATTTCACGAGCGTACACAGTAGTTAATGATAAAAATCCCAATTTGCCCAAAATAAAAAAACAGGAAATTGCCGAAGCGGTGGGAATTGGAGCGGTAAAATATAATGATTTGCAAAACCACCGCTCTACGGAAATTACATTCGAATGGGATAAAATACTATCGTTTGAAGGAAATAGCGCTCCATATTTACAATATACATATGCCAGACTTAAATCGATATATCGCAGGGCTCATATTCGGGCGAAAATTTCATGTGAACTTAATGATGACGAAAAAAATATTGCCCGCAAGCTCGCTCAATTTCCATCGGTTTTATATAATGCGGCCAATACCGAGTCGCCCAATATTTTAGCAACTTACCTCTACGAGCTTGCGGGCGCCTTGAGCAGTTATTATGAAAAATATCCAATCATAAAATCAGATATTAAAACCCGCCGCCATCGAATGGCTGTAATTTTATCAGGTGCCAACATAATCAAACTAGGATTGGAGCTGTTGGGAATAAAAACTCCGGAAGAAATCTAAATCAACTCATAACTCATAACTAATAACTCATAACTCATAACTCATCACTCATAGTTCATAGCTAAAGTTAGAGAAATTCAAAAAGCCACCAGCGGAAAAAGCGAGTGGCTTTTAATGAAAAAGATTATTTAAGATAACCAACTTTCTTAGCTTCGGTTTCAAGATCATCTTGAAACTCAGGGTCGGAAATGGCGAGAAGTAACTCTGCCCTTTCACGAACTGATTTGCCACGTAAGTCGGCAATACCATTCTCAGTAACTACAACAACACCACAGCTGCGAGGTGTAACTACGCCTGTACCAACAGGCGGTGTCACAACAATGCGGCTTGTTTTCTGCCCTTTAACATTACTTGTTGCGGTTAAAGCGATAATTGGAAGTCCACCATCAGAATAAGCAGTGGCATATTCAAAGTCTAATTGGCCACCAGCACCGCTGTGGATATTAGTACCAACAGAATCCGAATATATTTGTCCGGTAACATCTACAAGAATAGCAGAATTAATAGCAACAACATTTTTTTGGGAAGATATCATGCAATAATTGTTTATTTGTTCCGTTGGTAACAATGTTACATCAAGATTTTCATGGACCCATTGATATAGATCTTGATCTCCGGTTGTTCCTACTACCATACCGGATACAATTTTACCTTTTACTTTTCCATCAATGAATAGTTTCTTTACACCATCACAAAAGAGTTCGGTGCGAATTGAAACTGATTCGCAGCTAAGTTGAGAAAGGATGGCATCGGGAATGCTACCCAGTCCAATTTGAAGAATAGGATTATCGGGGATAATTCCAGAGATAAATCGACCAATACTCATGACAGCATCATTCATAAGTGATGGTGAATAAGATGGAAGTGGATAATCGGCTTTAACAAGAGCCCGAAATCTATTTAGGTGGACAAGAGTATCGCCATAGCAATATGGCACATATTCATTAACTTGTGCAATAACAGTAGGACACTTACGAACTGGAGTAATAGCCATTCCTGTACCAGTGCTAAGAGAAACATAGCCATTTGCATCAGGAGGAGATACTTGAACTAAAATAACATCTGGCCTACATGGTCCTTTGTCGCTATAGAGGAAGGGAATTATTGATAGATTAGATGACAAGATATCTGTATGTCCTTCTCGGTAGGACTCACGTCCTCTTTTACCTGCAAAAAATGTGACTACCCTGAGATGTCCGAGTTTACATGCCTCAAATAATCTATCAATTCGATCTCCGAGTGGATTAGCAATGTGGACTGTAAGTCCAGGAATATGAGGTGATTCTTCAGCTAAAGCTTCGATTAAGATATCGGCTGGTTCGCAAATTCCCGGGCAATATACCCTGTCACCTGGATTAACATGTTTTCTGATGGCATTATATGCCGATTGAAATTTGAATCCGTGTTGACCTTCCCAGCTCAACTCACACACCTCCTTTTAGTGTAGAGCCCTGGATGTCAAAGTGCGATATAGCTTGCGGAAATATTTGTATCAAAAAATGGAGTTTCTGTGAAGAGAAATAAAAAAAGAGAACGTATTATTCGCCGACTTGGGCGCGATAAATTCTTGATTCAGTCACAGTCCACAAGACCTTGCTCCTTGCATCATAATCAATATTTTTCCAACCCTTAAGAGAATCGGGTAGGAAATAGCTTTCAAGATATTTCCCAGAGCGGTTAAATTTTGTTAAATGCCAGAGTCCATTAACCCACTTGTCTTCGTGGAGAATAACCACATCTGGCGATTCGACATCTGCAAAAATTGCACGAGGATTTTTAATAAAATCGCCGGTTGGCAGCTCGGTGTAACTGACTGCCTGGCGGCCGCCAGTGTTGTATTGCACTGTTGCACCATCTTTAAACAATGCTAAAACACGGCCGTTAATTGTAATGTCGATAGCATTTTTTAGTTCATCTCCCTCTGGTTCGCTATAGTCTTCTCCTTCGTTGAAACCACCTTCACGTGGCGTAAATTTCACAAGTTTGGCTAATTTTGTATCAAGGAAATAAAGATTGTCGTTAAACGATACAAAACTATCTGATGTTGGCCAGTCACCTGCGGCAAGTTTAACTTGCGACAATTCTTTATTGGTAGTATCAAATTGATTTAATCCTTTATCACTGAATAAATAAATTAAATCTTTATCAGTGTTTTTAGCGATGGCAGAAATATTTGATAAATCAATTTCTTTGTTATCGCCCGATGGTACCTTAGTAATTTGGTTTTTGTTAATGGCAAAAGCATTATCGCCAAAACCAGAGATATATTCGCGATTTCCCCAGTCAGCTTTTTCACTAATATTGTTAATGTTTTTCGTGTTGGTTAAACCACCAAGCTCATCAATTGCTTGCTTTTTTAACTCTTGTAGAGATGGCGGTAATTCCTGTTGGTTTTCGATTTCATTAATTTTTGAAAATATCTTGGCTAATTCATTTAAGGCAACTTGTTTATCATTGTAAGCAGACATTAATTTAACTTTATTGAATTTTTCGCCAAGATCCGTGATAGTATTTTGCAATTTATCAGAAGTTGCAGATGAATTACGTGACGGTATGCGGCTAGCAAAAATTAAAATTATCAACACTATTAAAAGTGCTGCACCCCAGATACCAAAACGTCGTGCCCTGCCCCTAGGGGAGTTATCATCACCAAAGCTAAATTTACGACCCATGGCTTTAAATGTTGGGCTAAATTTTTCGTTGATATTTTTTATAAAAGCCGGTTGGCGAATAGGTTCCCCTTCTGGAGTTTTACTCATTTTGCGCCAAAGATTGTCGGAGCTTTTTTTAATAGCGCCATAAGTTTTTTGAGCTGCTGATTGAACATGAGGTGTTATATGGCGGTCAAATTTTTCATCAGCCGATTTTAGCGTACTTTTAACAGAATCTTTAAATTTATTGAATGATGAAGTCGAAGATCCCATGTTAACCCTTGGCAGTCCACCGCGAAAACTTCCTAAAATTGACCCCATTCCACCTTGGTCAAGATAAACAGTGTCAGTTTTATATTCCAGCGGCAACGAAGCGGCATCATCCTTGGTGGTAATATCAATTATCATTGCTTCACCTGATAGTGCGCGGTTGCGCTTGAGGATGTTAGCAAATTCTTTAGCGGCAAGTGCTGGAGGATTGCCGGAAATTATTTCTTTAATTAAATCAAGATCGATGGTTCTATAAAAAATGGGATTGGCGATGATAATTTTATCGCCGGCTTGCAGTGTGCCACTTGTAATATTGCTAAAGGTGCGTAGAGGGTGGGCTTCATTTTCATCCATTAAACCCTCGGTAATATGGTTGATTTTGCCGCCTCGAAACAAATAAGCTTGTGTTTGGCCAGTTTGGGAAATGTGGATGTCGGCACCATTTATAAGCATTAAGATTCCGTGAAGATTGCCGATCCAATCGGTTTCGCCACTTTGGGTAACTTGCGATAAGGTTTCGTTGACTTTTTTCAGGGCAGTTTCGAAATTATTAAGTTCGCTGGTATCGGTGGCTCTGTAATATTCACGAATAACAGTATTTATTATTGTCTGCCCAATTTGAGAAGTGGGAAACCATGGATTTAAGATTTCGATTTGGCTAAAAATTATTCCCTCGCGCTGGCTCTCGGGGTCGGCGGGAGTATAAACTTGGCTCGTTAAAAATCTATCCGGCAACCTGTCGGCGTGAGTAAGACGCGTGTATTGAGTTGTAATATTGGGTTTTCGTTCAGTCATAAATATTATTAGTAGAAAGTTTAAAGTATAAGGTTTAAAGTGGGAGAAACTATGGCTGTGCCAAGTGATTATGCTCCTCGTGATAACAGGATGCCCGCCTAGACTCGACTTCCCGCTTCGACTCCGAATCGAGGCGAGCTAGTCGAGGCTGGTAATCCGTTTCACAGGAAGTAATTTTACTTGGTCGGGGAGAGAGGATTTGAACCTCCGATCTCCGGACCCCCAGCCCGGCGCACTAGGCCGCTATGCTACTCCCCGTGGAGATTTATTGTCAATATATCTTAAGAAATTAATGCTACCAAATCAGTACTGCAAGTAAAGACCTGCCGATAATTTTTGGCAAGCTTATATGAGTCTATGCTAATTATATCAGAGTATGGCAAGCGAGGGGATGATAAAAAACCGGGGCTGTTGGCTTCAAAGCCAAACAGCCCCGGGTAGTACATCCGCAACCCGACACGAAGGGAGAAGTCCTTATGGACACCTCTTTCCAAGTCGGGAAGCGGATTGGATGGGTATCGACACCCTCTTCGTAGTCCTCGCGGACAGGAGGTGGATAGTCGATGCCCAAGACGAGCTGGCGCGGACAGGCGCCAGGTAGTCATTACTGACAAGTCAGGGAGAGTCCGCGCCAAGAAGTTCTGCCTGCCGGACACTCAGCACGTAGTCTTTTCAGAAAGTGGAGGTGAAGTCCGGCCGGCAAGATTGATGGCGAGTTGGTTTGGGCGGGGCGGACATGTGGCTGATAGTCCCTAAAGACATCTGAAACTTAGTCCGCCCCGCCCGCATTTCCGGCGCGACAAAATGATGGTAGTCCTATCGGACATCGTCCTTTGAGTCGCGCCGAAGCCTCTTTGTCTATGAACGGAAAGCTACTGGCTATGCGACAGCCTGACCTTCATCCTTGGCGATTTCCTCACCACGGAGACATTCGAAGTCATAGGGCTGGTAGGGCAGGCCTTCAAGGTACCTGTGCCAAGTCCGGTGGACATGGCGCAGAAACTTCTGTGCCAACCAACCCTGGGCTCGCAAGAATGGATAGGAACGCTCGCCCACTGACAAGCAGTCGAAACGTTCCTCCTGGATGCTCTTCTCATACTCAAGACGCGTTACAAAGGCCCGCTTCCATGGGTTAGAAGTTGAGGCCTTAGTCGAGATATATGAGACGAAATCGAACACAGCCTGCTTTAGTTGCCAGCTCCAATTGGCAACTTGACCGGTTCTGGCGCGCACGCGCCGACCGTTTTCGTCGAAGCCATAACCGGCATAGGACACGAGATGAGCCGGAGTTGGGAAACGGCGAATGTCCCCGATTTCACCGAAAACTCGTGACCCGATCGATGGTCCGACACCAGGAATGTGATCAAGGTAGTCGTACCATAGCGGCAACTTGCGGAAGTATTTCTGGACCTGATTCAGAATTCGCTTTTCGACTTGAGAGAAGATACGAGACAGTACCATGGTCGGTTCCATACCCTTGAGCATTTTAACCGATTGCTTGATCTTCTTGTTGAGTTCATTGTCATCTGTAAGATCGAGGTCAAACAGATCGCTGGCAGTGATTACCTGCATATAGATAGCAAACTCCGCTTCAGTGGCGCAAATATCGCCTAAGATCTCGATGCCTCGCACAGGCGCTTCTATGCGCTGGATAGCTGCCTTGCGCACCTTCTGGATCGCTTTGTAAAGGCGACCAAGATAGCCAGTGCGGGCGATGATTCCATCAATTGGCGTGTAGCGATGAAAAAGCTGAGGATTCTCGAGTGCTACTTGACGAATGAGAGCAGCACTCATCTTCACTTTGTCACCTTGCTCTTGGTAGATCTTGGGTAATCGGCAAGTTGGCAGGCACATTACGGTAGCGCCGGTGATGTGGCAAGCAAGCGTGAAATAGTGCGCTCCGCCGCCCGATGGGATGAAGACAATGTCCCGGGGGTTGAGCCTGGTGATGAACTCTTCACGCTGCTGAGAAGCTTCCCTGGAAAGTGTCTTTTCAACGGGGCCGTGCTTGTCATCCCAAGAGATGACTGTCGTGACCCGTTCATTTCTTGCTCCGTTAGTCTTACCGAGACCCGCATAGTGCACTGCGTAGTTCACGTGCAACACTTCCTTCCAGTCCCGAAGGACATATGGAGTTTGGGCGGGGCGGACATAGACATGGTAGTCGTTACCGACATCGGCCTCCAAGTCCGCCCCGCCCCCGTGCTTGCTGCTTCCGGACACCCAGGCTCTAGTCATTTTTGACAACGCGAGCAAAGTCCGGAAGCTTGAAGCTGATTTTAGTTCCTTGATACTGTCTGAGCGAGAGTACTCTGGAGTCGAAGACTAAGGTAACTCTTCGACAAGCTCAGAGAATATCAAAGGGAGCAATATGTTAAGGTTCAGCCGCCGCGGGACATGGGCCGATAAGTCCCGAAGGACAACAACACATTAGTCCCGCGGCGGCGAGTTGTGTTCGGTTGGCTCGGACAATAGCACGATAGTCGTTACCGACAGCATGCCTGAAGTCCTCACCAACCGAACAACAGTAAATAGTACACTGAATCTATTAAATAGTCAAGAGTAAAATCAAAAAGTGAACAGGCGGACAAGCGAGGAGGTGAACAGGTGTAGACATATAATGAGATTGCTTCGTTGATTACTCCTCGCAATGACAAATTAACCATTATCTGAAGCTAATAGTTCAGATGCCAGTGAGCCAGTTGGTGATTATGGTGATAAAGTTGAAAAAACTGGAGAAAATTGGGATCGGGAGAGTAAAAACAACGAAAATTACAGCAATTAAAATAAAGGGGCCAAAGCGCTCTAACTCATAATAAGCATGCTCGCTCATAAAGAGCCCAAGAATTTTAGAGCCATCAAGCGGCGGGATAGGAATGAGATTGAAAAAGGCAAGAAGAATGTTGATGTAAACAATGGCATCGATTATGGCAAAGGCAATCGATCCTTGGGGAATTAATCTGATTATTCCAGCAAGTAAAATCGCCAATACAATATTAGTTAGAGGCCCAGCAATTGCAACTAAGAAATTTCCGATTGACGGATTGATAAAGTTGCGTGGGTTAACTGGTACTGGTTTACCCCAGCCGAATTTGAAAAATATCAGGCAAAGTGTGCCAAAAATATCTAGATGGGCAAATGGGTTTAAGGTTAATCGCCCTTCGTCTTTGGCGGTTCTATCACCTAAATAATAGGCAACATAAGCATGGGCAGCTTCATGAAGTGAAAGTGCCAGCAGCAGGCCGACAATGACAAAGATAAAGGCAATGGGACTATATTTAAGAAGTTCAATCATAATTTAATTATAATAGATATTGATTTCTAATAATACTTTTGATACCATAACTATGATAATAAGAGGTGAATATGAAAGTCAAGCATTTAAGTAAAATTGCGGCCAGTATGAAATGTGAAATTTGTGGTAAATCGGCAACCAGCGGAAAAAACAAACCGCACTCTTTGCATAGAACAAACAGAACTATCAAAGCTAACCTTCAAAAATCGGGCGGCAAATTGGTTTGCACCCGATGTCTTAAGACGATGCGCAAATCACGCTAAAGCATCTCTTTGGGTTGGTTTGGCGGACCGTCGGGCTTTTCAAAAGCCGGCGGCGGCGCGCTTTGATTTTGATCTTCGTTTTCTGTGTTAGAACTACCGGATTCTTCTGGTGATTCTTTTTCTGATTTATTCTGCATTTCCATAAAGCACTCGTGGCAAAGCGCTTCACCATTTTCTGGTGGTGCAAAAGGAGTCTTGGATTTTTTACCACATTTTGAGCAGATTACATCGTATAGGTTTTTAAAATCGTGCCTGACGTCACGCTTTTTTCTACAAATTGGGCAACGAGAAGGAATGTTGGTTAAACCCTTCTCTGCGAAAAATTCCTGCTCACCGACAGTCCAAACGAATGCCGATCCGCATTCACGGCAAATAATTTCTTTATCTTCATATGCCATAACTATATTATCCGACGACTGAAAGAGTTTGTAAAGTTCATCAAGTTTATAAGGTCCATAAAGTCAGAAGTCAAAAAATATAAGAAAAATTTTTCATTTTTAATTATTAATTGTACATTTATATTATGGCGCAATCATTTTTACATATTGTGAATTTATCGCAATCACGTGATAAAATTGTCGATCTCTTAAAAAATAAATATGGTTGGCAGAATCAACCAACTATTTTTATTGGTGGCATTATTACAGTAAAAGAATTACGTGAATTCTTGGTATTTTGCTCCAAAAGGCCGCTTGATGAAAAAGATATAATTCTTGTAATTACCAAAGCAGAAAATATCAATAAAGAAGTTGCTAACACAATGTTGAAGATATTAGAAGAGCCGCCGCCGTACCTGTATATTCATCTTGTTACCAGTAACGAAGGACAAGTAATTACTACTATTACATCGCGCTGCCATCGCATTCGCCATAATGATGTTAGCGATAGTATAATGCCAATTTGGCAATGGGACAAAATGAGCAAATTTGAGAAATTACGCTGGGCAAGGGATTTATCAGAAGATGAAGAGATTTTAGATAAACTTACCTGTTGGTTGTTTAATGAGAAAAATAAATGTAATTGGGAAACATCAAGAAAAATTGAGAATTTGATTTCGCAAATCCAAAAATCTAATGCTAATAACAGGTTGATTTTAGAAAATTTTGTACTGAAAAATTCCAAAATTTAGCATTATTTGACAGACAGCGTACTAAAGGAGTTAATTAAAGTATGTGGTATCCAATTATTTTTGTCCTCTGTGTTTTTTTGGTTCTGGTGATAGTTGTGCGCCGCGCGTTTTTGATGCCACAAGAATCTGTAGAAAAACTGGAAGAAGATTTGTCTAAAGATACATCTATTTCTGATGCTGATTTGCCAGAAAATTTAGTTGATGCTAATTCGATCGAAGAGAAATGGGCAAAAGGGGAGAGTTTATTTAAAAATAATAAAACTTTTGCTGCTGAAAAGTGGTACAGAGACGTTGTTCATGAGGAGCCGGAAAATGATAAGGCATGGGCGCGGCTCGGCACGATTGCTCTGGAGCAGAAACGTTATAGCTCGGCAGCGGAAAATTTCGAGCGCTCGGTGGAAATCAATCCCAACGTGCCGAGCCGCCATTATAACTTAGCACTGGCTTATTTTATGCTTAAAAACAAAGATCATGCCTCGGCTTGTATTGAAGTAGCTTTAAAATCCGATCCCAGCAAAGAAAATTATTTAGAACTCAAAAAAAACATCGAAAAGTTATAGCATTATTTTTCATTATCGCCATATGCACACTTCCGAAGTGTGCAATTTGCAGGTTCAGACTCTTGGTGTTTAGTGTATTTTTTAATGCAAAATTAAACCAGTTAATTTTCCTCACTATATCACGATCGTGATATAGTGAGGAAAATAATATGGTTCAAAATCGATTTTATTGTTCGAGTAAGTCCCCAACAGGACGTATCGAGAACTTTCCTTTGGTAACTTCTCCACAAGGTCGAAGAATAAAGATTACTGTTCGAGCCTGCCTGCCTCGCCAAGTCAAAGCGGGTCGAGAAATATTTTTCTATACGCGTCAATCTGTGTATATTTTACTATCCGCGTAAATCCGCGTCATCTCTATTGACTTTTTCCTCTTTTTTAACCTATAATACTGGTAGCAAACGTCTGCCTCGCAGACGCGTGTAACCCGATGCAACTATCGATCGGGGCGTACGATTACAGTCGGCGGACTATAAACGCGGAGGTGTTCGGCTATGCCAGCCGTGGAATCCTCACCTGCAATAAAGGAGAAGAGAGAAGAACCTGTTCCAGACATGGGTCTAGGCAGGACTGCCAGAGCCGTGGATCTTCTGGCAAGGCAATACGGTGTACGTCCAGAGCACATTCAGTCAACGATTAACAATCCTGTGCACCGGGCGGCTGTGGCAGCTGTGCTCAAGGGCGACTTCGTCCTGCCTACTGTCGAGCTCGAATGGCTAGTCGAGCGAGAGCTCGGGATCAACTCGGTCATGTGTGAGGACGCCGGTATTGCCTGCCCGAAAGAAGACATGATCGTGGAACTCCTTGGCCAGGTACCGGACACCTGGGGGCAACTCACCGAGCACGATCGGGTCATCCCCGCAGGCCTCGGCCTCACTGAACTCTGGAGGGCAATCAATGCCCTCAACGAGCGGCGAAGGGCCGATGGTCTGGAGCCCATCAAGCTCTGCGGGGAGCTGGGCAAGGAGTTCTGGCGCACCTACACGAATGTGGAGTATCTCCCGACAGGTCTCCTTGTGGTGCGTCTGGATTTCTGCTGTCCCTTCCGCATTGGGCTCGATCACCGTCCGTTCTACCTAACCTACGACCAGCAGGACGCGTGGTCCCGTGAACCTCAGCAGGGCGGTGACGGCATCACCAGCGCCGAGGAGAACGTCTATCTGTATTACCGGAGCGTCTATGAGGATGGGAATCTCCTCTGGTCCGGCTCCTCGAGGCGGTGCCGGAACGGGTATGGTTCCGACTCCACGCTCTGCGTCGACTCGGATGGCAAAGGCGGTCTCAGTGTCGGCAGCAACCCCCGTGTGGAGCAGTACTGGAGCATTGCTGCCTTACCCCGAAAGTGCATCAGTGCTCAGTGCTGAGCAACTCAGCACTCGCTGGGTCTTCTCTCCCAGGAGAAGACCTTAGCTCTTGGGGCGCCCCCGTATCCGCTTGCCGGATCGGGGCGCCCCATTTCAAATTAATTTGAAATTTTATCGCGCTAAAGTCCAAGAGAGATCTTTTAGGCCTAAACTTTCTTTATAGGAATTACTATCACCCTGGGAAATTTCGGGGCGGAAATAACTTTCAATTTGAATGGGAACAATTGCGAATTTCTGGTTTTTATCATCAAGATTTATGCTTAATAGTGCTCCCTCAGTTTTTTTACCGGAGCTGGCTTGGTCAAAAGCCAAGTTACCCAAACTATAAGCAATAGTTTTATTTTTATAAATCTCTACTGGCTGGAGAACATGAGGGTGGGAACCGACCACCAAATCGGCGCCGGCGTCAATGTAGCCATGAGCCAGTTCTTTTTGATAGGGCGATGGCGAGGCATTGTATTCGGTGCCCCAGTGAGGATAAACAATAAGATAATCAACCAGTGGTCGAGCTTGTTTAATAGCATCAGTTATTTCATCGATGTGAGCAACGTTGACTCCATCAGCAGGAAAGTTAGTGCCGTAAGTAGCGCCAATGAGGCCGATTTTGACATTGTCACAGGTTAGGATTTTGGCTTGCTTAGCTTTATTTGCATCAGTATCAGCCCCGGAATATGCAATCTTATTTTCATTAAGCTTGGCTTGGGTTTCGGCCAATCCTGCTTGGCCCTGATCGGTAATGTGGTTGTTGGCAAGTGTTACCGCATCAATGCCGCCATCGGTAAGAGCTTCGACCGATTCCGGCTTAGCGGCAAAAATCAGGCTGTTAATTTGTGTTTGTGGTTTTTCTCCTTTGATTGGCGATTCAAGGTTGACGATGGTGCAATTTGGTTTTTTGAGAGTGTCGCGGACTTTATCGAAAAGGGAAGTCCAACCACCATTAGACAATGATTTTTGTTCAACCCAGCGGGCGAGCATAACATCGCCGCCGATAATCAGGGATGATTTCGGAGAAGATTTTTTCTTAGTACTATCAACCGTTTGAGAAGAAGTAATTGATGTTATTTTGCTATCTTTTTTTATGAATTTTAAGAAATTATCTTTTTGCCAACATAAAAAACCCGCTCCAATAACCACAATAAGTACAATAATGTAAATTGCCCATCGCATTGATAATATTATACCTCAAATCTTGAATTAATATCTGATTTATGGTATAGTACCTTTAGCGATGTATCTTATGCCGAGATAGCTCAGTGGTACCCGCCCGAACGACTGCCAGCCTGACAATGGTTATTCTGGCGGGAAATCGTTCAGTCGGGCGGGGAGCAACTGTTTTGCCTGCCCGCCAGTCGCCGAGCGCCGAGATAGCTCAGTGGTACCCGCCCGAACGACTGCCAGCCTGACAATGGTTATTCTGGCGGGAAATCGTTCAGTCGGGCGGGGAGCAACTGTTTTGTCCAGCACCTTATTGATCAGATATAATGAAGCGGGATCCCGCAGCAATTTGCCAACGTAGCTCAGTGGTAGAGCAACTGTTTTGTAAACAGTAGGTCGTGGGTTCGAATCCCTCCGTTGGCTCCATGCAAATTGCAATGCGGTGATAAACAGTAGGTCGCAGGTTCGAATCCTGTTCTCGGCTCCAAGTAAAATTACTTCCTGTGAAATGGATTAAATCCTATTATCACAAGGAGCGTAATCACTTGGCACAGCCAGATAGATCAAATATAGTAATTTTATGCAGTCGCGTGGCGAGCTAATGCGAGTTTTACGCGACAATTAATGCTGAGATAGCGAAGTGGTCAAACGCATCTGACTGTAAATCAGACGGCCTTGTGCCTTCGGGGGTTCGAATCCCTCTCTCAGCACCAAGTAAAATTACTTCCTGCGAAACGGACTACCAGCCTCGACTAGCTTGCCTCGATTCGGAGTCGAAGCGGGAAGTCGAGTCTAGGCGGGCATCCTGTTATCACAAGGAGCGTAATCACTTGACGCTGCCATAATAAATATAAAAGTAATTTTACTTGCCACGTGGTGACCGAAGGGAATTTTACGTGGCGCAGCGTGGCGAACGATAGTGAGTTTTACGCGACAATAGTTAAGTTGCCCGGATAGCTCAGTGGTAGAGCAACTCCATGGTAAGGAGTAGGTCGGAGGTTCAAATCCTCTTCCGGGCTCCAAGTAAAATTACTTCCTGTGAAACGGACTACGTCCTGTTATCACAAGGAGCGTAACCACTTGGCACAGCCAAATAATAAGGAAATAATTTAAGTAGTCGCCGTGTAACGTGGTGGTAATCTACTTTACGTGACGTAACGAGCTAATGCGAATTTTACGCGACATAAATTAAGAAAGGAAAAACATGGCTAAAAAAAAGAAAAATGAAATAGCGCTGGAGTGCACAGAGTGCAAAAACAGGTGTTATTGGACACATAAAAAAACTGATCCAAATCCGGAAAAAATTGAATTAAAAAAGCATTGCCGTTATTGCAATAAGCATACAACGTTTAAAGAAGTAAAGACCAAAAAGGGCAAATAATTTAATATCTCGTGTCTTGATAGGGGTGTAGCTCAGTTGGTAGAGCGACGGTCTCCAAAACCGTAGGTCGCGGGTTCGATCCCTGCCACCCCTGCCAAGACACGAGATAAACTATCCACGGGTACGAAGAAAACCAAGGAGGCGAGGGAAGTGTCAATAAAAAAGAAAGCGAACCCTTCTGATGGTAATGCTAAGGGAGTTGATGAGAAACTCAATAAGTTATCTCCTTGTGGAGAAATTGGCATGGATTGTGAGGATTGCAGCAAGATTATCAGTTGCAAACCGCTTATTGGTTATCTTATCCGGAGACTCTTTTAGGAGATGTTACATTTGAGAATAGGTCCAGTAATGCCTATAACTCCAACTCAGATTGGCGACTGGAAAGGAAGATATCCGCGTGGATATTTACCAAGAATCCATAAGGTTAAGAAGAATATGTTGATGTCAGCAGATGGCAAGGAACCGGCATCTACCGATACAAATCCAAGCCAATTATCTAAGAAAAGAGTAGACTTTTGGGCCTGAGCGCCACCATCGCGCACCGGCCCTTTTCTTTTTGGTATATTACATATTTAACGAAATTTAGGTAAAATATATTTGTAGTGGCTAATCCCGTAGCGGAAACCAGTAAGTTTGATATTGATGGGATTAGTCTGATTGGTGTAGCTAAATTAAGGAGGATATTGGATCAATTTAGCCCGAACAATCAAAGTACTCCCCAAGGAGGACAGGGGATAAACGCTCGGCCTAATCAAGCGCCCGGGTTAGGTATGCCACCAATGCCACAGGTGCCGCCGCAAAACGGAACTCCAATGGGACAACTTAAAATAGAGGAAATTAAAGTTGAAGAAAAAGGATCCGGTGTTAAATATTTTATAATTAGTTTTGCGGCGGCATTAATATTAGGGTCATTAGTAGTTTTATATTTACAATCAGCCAAAGGCGCATCAGCTAATCAAGCAGAAGCAAAATATAATTCACAAATTAAATCAGTTCTTGATTCATCATCTTTTAAAAAACAAGATACAGAAGTACAAAAAGTTGGTAGCCAAGTGGCATCATTGAAAACATCTTTAGCCCAAAGAATTATTTTCTCAAAATTTTTTAAGGAGTTAGACAAAGTATCATATAAGAATGTTAAGTTGACAAGAGTTCTTATCAATAAAGAAGGTCAAGTATCAATTGAGGGAGTGGCACCAAGTTATTATGATTTGGCAAAAGAAATTGACGGATTACATTCATCAAATCAATTTAAAAAAGTTGAGTTGTATTCTGCTGAAAAACAAACTAGCGGGCAGGTAAATTTTGTGATTGCAGTTGAGATAAATAAAAATCTATTATCAAATAAATAGAATGGATCAATTTAGTAAAAATAAAAAATCTGTTTCAGGGGTAATCATCACATCAATTCTCGTTGTGGCAGCATTCTTAGCGGTAGTCTTTATTTTAATACCAGCCCTTAAAAAATTAAAAAACAATAGTGAAAGAGGAGCCATTGCAAACGCCAATATCCAAAATGGTACACAATATATTAAAGATGTTCAAGCAGCTTATGGTAGATTGCAATCCAATAAAGAAATGGTGTCATTACTGAATGTAGCGGCGCCAACCGACTCCGATATTGCCGAGGCATTGGTGCAAGTCGATAACATCGCTTCAAGCAGCGGTTTGGCATTAAATGCATTGTCACCAAGTCTTGGCGAGAATGGCGAGGCGAAAATAAATGTTATGGTAAGCGGTAATTATCAGGATTTAGAAAAATTCTTACAAGGGATAGAGAAAAATATTAGACCATTTATAATCTCATCAGTTTCTGTTACCAGTTACGAAGGTGGAGAAGGACAAGCATTAACTGCTGGTAATTATGCTATTGAGCTAACTTATGTTGGTGCTAAAACAAGCGCAGGTAGTGAATCAGTTCAAAATACAACTACTGTTTCCAGCGAAGGAGGCAGCCAATGACAAGCAAGATATGGGCAATTGTTGGAGGAATTTCACTAGTTATTGTAATTATTGCGATACTAATTGGAGTTAATATGTATGTTCCTAAATCAAAGTTAGAAAATAACTTTACGCCTGTACCCGATTTTCTGAAAACCGATAGCGGCTTAGTCAATATTTTTAAGGGTTTAGAAAAACACGGTAATGTACCGGTAAACATTGAGAATAATGAGACGGGAAAAACAAATCCGTTTGAATAATATGGCACAATTATCTGTTCAGAACAAGTTAGTTATACTGCCTCGAGGTGGACAACCTGGCCAACGCGGGCGTGATGGATTTTTAAACGAGCTCATTTATTATAAGGTAATTACCAAAGAACAGTTACCAGATTTAAAAAATAAATTTCAAGATGCGGAGAGTCTATTCGATGGACTTTTAACAGAAAATAAATATGATGAATCGCAAATTACTAAAGCTTACGCTCATTATATGCGGGCAAAATATACAGATTTAGAAAAAATAGATCCTGACGTAATTAATTCGATTCCATATAGGTTAGCAGCAAAATATCTAATTGTACCGTTTAGTTTAAATAGAAAATATTTGTCATTGGCAATTGCTCGACCAACAAGACTTGTTAGAGGAGATCTATCGGTATTAGGTGAAATTGCTCAAAGAGCACAAGTGAAAGTTGATGTTAGTTTTACTTCAAGCCAAGCAGTAACTCGGGCATTAGGTAAATTAATTTCGACATCACCGCAGAAAACAAGTAGCAGAGAAAATATTACTGAAATTAGTTTAAAAAATATTGAAATTCCCAAAGACGTGTTGAATAAATTACCAAAAGAAGTAGCTGAACAATATGGCATTATAGTTTTTGATGAACCACAACCCGGAACAATTAAAGTAGGAACTCTGAACCCTGACGATGCAAAAACTCAAGAAGCTTTAAATTATATTGCTCGGGAGAATAATGTCAAAATTGAAAAATATAAAATATCTGAGGAAGATTTTAATAATGCACTTGCGGGGTACAAAAAAGAATCTTCACCTCTTGCTCCTGTCCAAGAAGCGCAACAACAAAGTCCAAGATCACAGTCTATCAATAATCAATTAGAGCAAGCACCAGTATCAATGCAGGAAAAAGTGACCCTGCCTGATAAAAATGCCCGTCGCAATATGCTTGAGGCGACATACGATTCAGGCGATACTAATTTAGATAAATCATTACCGTCTAAAAGAATGTCGCCTGACGAAATAAACCGATTCGTAGCAACCGGAAATATTCCGCAAATTTTATCAGCAATAATGAAATATGCAGCCCAACTGAAAGCAAGCGACATTCATATCGAAGCACAGAAAGATAAAGTATTAATACGTTTTAGAATAGATGGGCAATTGCGCGATATTATTACTCTACCAATAACTTTACAACAAGCGTTAGTTGCAAGGGTAAAGATTTTAGCAAAGTTGAAAATTGACGAGACAAGAATCCCTCAAGATGGCAGATTTGATTTGGTAACAGACGGCCATGAAATTGATGTTAGAGTATCAATTATGCCAACAGTCTTTGGTGAAAAAGTAGTTCTACGTTTGCTTGATAAAAATGCAGGACTATTTAAAATCGAAAGCTTGGGGATGATAGGGGAAAACTATAAACGTTTTGTAACGGCCATAGAAAAACCATACGGTGTGGTGATGGTTACCGGCCCAACTGGAGCAGGAAAATCTACAACATTATATGCCGCTATTAATCACCTGAAAACAAATGCGATTAACATTGTTACATTGGAAGATCCAGTAGAATACGAAATACCCGGTGTTAATCAAATACAAATAAAACCTAATATTGGATTCACTTTCGCCGAAGGACTAGGTGCAGTCTTGCGCCAAGACCCGAATATTATTATGGTTGGTGAAATTCGTGATAAAGAAACTGCAAACTTAGTAACCCATGCATCCTTAACAGGCCATTTAGTTTTAACAACACTTCATACCAACGATGCTTCTGGCGCTATGCCAAGACTTGTTAATATGGGCGTTGAACCATTCTTAATAGCATCAAGTATGAATGCGATAGTGGGGCAAAGATTAGTTCGTAAAATTTGTCAAAAATGCCGACACGAAATTCAAGTTCCGGAAGAAGTGAAAAAAGAAGTAGCACAGGAGTTATCGGTTTTGGGGCAGGGTATTGAAATAAAATTTTTTGCAGGTAAGGGTTGCCCGGCTTGTGGAGGGTCGGGGTATTCGGGCAGGACGGGCATATACGAAGTATATGAGGTGGATAGTGGTATGGAACAGTTGATTATCGCTCGTGCATCGTCTACAAAAATTCGTGAATATGCTAATAAGATGAGAATGTATCCGATGCGTATTGATGGCTTTCAAAAAGTATTGCAAGGAATAACAACTGTTGATGAAGTAATGAGAGCAACAGCAATTAATTAAATTGAAAGGTAATATGGTTGCGCTACAAGTAGAAAGAATGAAAAAATATCTCAATGCTACTATCGAGGCAAAAGCAAGTGATTTGCATGTTATTGCCGGCCAGCCGCCAATTTTAAGGATTGATGGCAATCTACAGCCGATTACTGGTGAGCAGCCGCTAACAAATGATATTGTAAGCGGATTAGTAGAAAGTACCTTACGTCCAGACCTGGCTAAAAAATTATCAATTTATAAAGAAATAGACTATTCGTTTGATTATGACCATCATAGGTATCGCGGTAATGCATATTATGAGAAGGGATCACTCGCAGGTTCATTTCGTTTGATTCCCAGTAAAATACCAGCACTTAGAGAACTGAATTTACCGCCAATTTTAGAAAGATTTACATTACTCAAGCAGGGATTTGTTATTGTTACTGGTCCCACAGGACATGGAAAAAGTACAACATTAGCGAGTATGGTTGATGCAATTAACCAAACAAGAAAAGAAAATATTATTACTATCGAAGACCCGATTGAATATGTATTTGCACATTCAAAAAGTGTGATTTCGCAACGTGAGCTGGGAGTTGACACTGATAGTTTTGCACGTGCACTGCGCTCTGCATTGCGTGAAGATCCCGATGTAATCTTTGTTGGAGAAATGCGTGATTTAGAAACTATTGAGGCAGCATTAACTTTAGCAGAAACTGGGCATTTAGTTTTCACCACCCTTCATACCAACGATGCTGCTCAAGCACCGGATAGAATAATTAATATTTTTCCTGGTTATCAACAAGTGCAAGTAAGGATGCAATTAGCCAATACTTTATCAGCAATACTTTCACAAAGACTTCTACCGAGAGCTTCAGGTGGCAGAATTCCAGCTATGGAAATACTTGTAGCTAATGGTGCAGTAAAATCATTAATTCGAGAAGGCAAAACATATCAGCTATATAGTGTCATTGATACAAGCGCTGCCGAAGGAATGATTAGTATGGATAAAGTATTAGCAGATTTAGTTAGCCGTGGTGAAGTGTCTATGGATGATGCCCTGCCGTGGGTTAGAGATCAGCGTACATTCAAATCAATGATTACATAATTCATATCTAATTTATGATTACAATTGGTAATAAAGTTTCGGGTAAAGAAAAGGAATTTTTTTCCACACAAATGTCATTGATGCTCCAATCGGGCATTCCTTTGCCACGAGCACTCGATGTAGTTTACAGGCAGACAAAAAATAATTATTTTAAGAAGATTCTTTATAGTATTGCAGCTAGTGTTCAGCATGGTAAACAATTGAGCCAGGCTTTGGCACATTATCCACGAATTTTTTCAACCGACTACATTGCAGTTTTAAAATCAGGTGAATCTACTGGTCAGCTTGATAGAGTATTTGCTGATCTTAGCCGTCGACAAAAAGAAAGTAATACGTTTCGTTCTGGTGTATTAAATGCAATGATTTATCCATTAATAATTATCGGGGCAATTATTTTAGTAAGTATATATTTAATAGTTGCGGTTATTCCCAATATTACCCAATTATTTACGGAACAAAATATAAATATACCATTATCAACAAAGATTCTTATCGCAATCGCTAATTTTATAAATAATTACTGGTATGTAATTATTATAGTAATCGTAGCAATTATATTTTTACTAAGAATGTATCTTTCTTCTCAAAATGGTAAATTGATGCTAAGTAAAATACAACTGAATATGCCGGTTTTAAATGATTTATTCACATCGGGTAATATCGCTATATTTTCTAGAACCCTGGCGACATTGATTCGTCACGGAGTTCCAATAATAGAGGCAGTAAAGATTTCTAAATCAACAATGACAAATATTATTTTTCAAAATTCGACCAACGATATGCTTTCATCACTTGAAAGAGGAATGCCACTTAGTAAATCAATAATCGAAAACTCTATTTATCCACCACTTGTTGGTCAAATGATTTTAGTGGGCGAGCAGTCTGGAAAATTAGATAAAGCATTAGATAATATTGCTGATAATTATCATAAAGAATCATCTATCATTATTAAAAACTTATCGTCGATAGTTGAGCCTGTATTAATAGTTATTGTCGGGCTTGGAGTGGCTTATGTTGTTTATGCCATTTTAGTACCGATTTATCAAATTTCACAAATTACATAAATACATTGTATGAATTATTATATATTAGCTTTAGTAATAGCATTGGGGCTGTGTTGGGGATCATTCCTAACAGTAATAATTTGGCGTGTTGACGATCTAAAATCTATATTTAAATCACGATCGCATTGTGATAATTGCAGGCAAGAAATCCACTGGTATGATCTAATCCCAATTATCAGTTATGGAATTCTCATCGGAAAATGTAGACATTGCCGCCAAAAAATATCGGCTATATATCCATCAATTGAGGCATTAACAGGTATAATATTTCTATTAACATATATAAAATTTGGGATAAGTTGGGAGAGTTTACTATTAGTGGTTCTATTCTCAGTACTAATATTAGTATTGGGTTACGATGCAATACATATGATGGTTGTTGACCAATTTATTTGGGTTGCAGTAGCAATGGCAGTAGTCTACCAAGTGTTTTTTGGATTAGATTGGAGTAATTGGAAACCGCAACTAATCAATCTTGGGATTGGTATATTAATAGGTGCTGCTATTCCAACATTACTTGTGATTTTCAGTCGGGGTAAATGGATGGGGGAAGGGGATATTGGCATCGGTCTTATTGCTGGGCTTGTAATTGGTTTTCCGAATATATTAATAAATTACATTTTAGCGTTTTTTATTGGATCTATTTACGGGATCTTGATGGTTGCAATAAAATATAAAAAAATGAAAGATCCTATTCCTTTTGCACCATTTATGGTAATAGGAATTATTATTACTTTTTTTGCGGGTAGTGTGATTTTTGGGTGGTATCAACACTTAAGTTTTATCAATTTTTAGGAGGCTTATGGTAGTTAATTCAAGAAAGGGTTTTACATTGATTGAATTAGTAGTAGCAGTAGCGATTGTGCTGGTTATAACATCAATTGTTATGATAAATGTAGTTCACGGTAGGGCAAGGGCACGTGACCAGCAAAGAATAGCTGATTTAAATACAATTGCCCAGGCCATGACCCAATATAATTCCGAAGAAAGATATTATCCTTACTGGGAAATGACTGGCAGTAAAAAAGGAATTTTTAATTATAAAAATAATAATCAATGCACCCAATCTTATCCTTGTATTTATGATGCATCTGCTGGTTCATCGTGGCGAAATTTTTTAGATAATTATTTAAAATCAAGACCAATTGCTCCTAAAAAAGGAGAATCAAAGCAATATTTTTATAATTCCTCAGATGATGCAAGCACCCCGCCAACTCATTTTTCTGTAGGAGCTCGTTTGGAATCATCAAATTATAAACAAAATAAATATCCAACCGATGCTTGGTATACTACGGGATATTGTGAGGCAAATAATTGTAAGCCAGATTTTCCTGATAAAGAAAAAAGTGGTTGGTTTTATGTAGTAGGGCAATAGAAAATAGAGGTGAAATAATTTGTATTTTGAGCCAAAAAAAGCGAAGAGCAATTACATTAATCGAAGTATTAACGACTCTTACGATCGTTTCATTTTTATTTGTAATATCTGTTCCTGCATATAATAATTCTCGCCGCTTGCAAGAATTAAAATTAACGCAAACTCAAGTAGCTGATATTATAAACGCAGCAAAACAGTACTCAATAAATCAAGATACAACCAAATTAAATATTAAAGGGTATTGTTTCCAATTCAATAAGGGGCCAGCTGCAAATTGGAAAATTGGAGAATACCAAAAAGAATCAAATAATAATTACGTAACATGCAATGGGGCAAAGACGGTAGAATCAGGAAATCTACCATCTTATGTATCACTGACTTGTACTGAGTGTGCTGCTAGTTTTCCCATAATAAACAATACTCAAGAGATAAATAATGAAGGATTGCCGAATATTGCGGATAGTATAAATTTTCAAATTCAGCACAATAAGACCGGTACAATGAAAACTATATCGCTGAATAAAAACGGAGTTATTGATGAAGAATAAGAAAAAAGCATTTGGACTAATAGAGGTGATGACTGCATTGGTTATGATGATCATTGTAATTGGTGCTGCTGGAACCCTGGTACGACAATCAATGGCAACAACAATAAGTGCACAAGAATCAATTGTTGCTGCTGGGTTGGTGCAACAGCTCATTGAAAAAGCTCGCTTTAATAGAGATAAAAATCCTAATGGTCCATTTAATATTAATTACAATCCAAATATAAAAATTAACAATGTCAATTACGAAAGAAGTTTATCGATAGATAAAAAGGAAGACGTGCAATTAAAAGGTGATATTTATTGGCAAGTTGATGCGATTGTTAAATGGAAAAGTTCACAAACAAGCAAAGATAAAGAATATAATCTGAGTACGATAATTACAAAATGGGAAAGTTAAAGATTAAAAAAGGTTTCAGTTTATTAGAACTGCTGATATCAGCAACATTATTTTCTGCGGCAATGATTGGTATTATCGCTACAGTAACAACAAGTATTTCGACGATAAATAAATCACAAAATATTAAAAAACTAAACGGTGCCGCAAGAGACTTCAACCAATTTTTGTCTAAAGAAATTAAAAGTGCAAAGTGTCTTGATGTCCCAGCGGATAATTCACAGAAATTAGAAATTAAAGATGAGGAATGTATTAATACAAAAAAAACAATATTAATTGATAAAAATGGACAGTTGGTAATAGAAGCAGGAAATCAAAAAATGGAGAATATATTATCGAACAAAATTAGGGTATCTCAAATAGAAAAAAATAAAAAGATATTTGAGGTAGATGAAAATAGTTTAGTAAGTATAAAAATTAAATTTATATTATCAAATAATGATGACAAAGAATCATTAATTTATGAAACATCAATAGCACGGAGACGATGGTGAAATTTATACACAGAAGAAATGGTTCGGCAATGATTATTGCAATAATCGTCGCGACTTTTATTGGCGTTTCTGCTATTGCATCGAGCCAATTAATATTAAACGAAGCGAAGATTAATATTAGATATTTAGATGGACTTGTGGCGAGATATAGTGCTGAAGCGGGGGCAGAATGGGGTTTGGCTGCAATAGAAAAGAATAGCAATATCGGAAAAGAAAAGAAAGAAGATAGCGAACCAGTGAAATCCGGAGAATTAACGATTAAAAAAACTAATTTAAAAGATTTACAAAAATCAACGTATAATGTGAAAATATGGAATTCAGGAGAAAATAATAACGAATTAAAGATAATCGATAATGATTTTAAAAGTATTAATGTAAATGGTGCGGGAGCAATTTCATTCAATTTAAGTGATATCGAAAAAATTGAAGGATCTGATAATTGCCCCGATGGGAAGAGTCTATTCGTCTACCTGAATATTGCTGAAAATTCAGGAAGAGAAATTGTACTAAATAAATATTCAAATGAATCAGGTATCTGGAACAACAATCAAGATAACAGTTTCTATCTGTCCAATATTAAATCAATGTTAAAGATCCAACCATTGCTGCTAACAAAATTTTATTCAATTTCATCAGTGACAAAAGATGATTTACCTTCAGAGTGTAAATATCAAACAATTTGGAAAATTAACTTACCACAGGGTTCAATTGATTCTGGCGGGAGTTTTATTAATGCAATAGGCAATTATGGAGATATTAGAAAAGAAATTGAATTGAAATATTAAAATAATTGCACCATCTTAAGATTACAGGTAAGATTATGGCATGGAAAAAATAGTAAATGTGTATACTGATGGCGGAGCTAGAGGCAACCCCGGCCCTGCCGGAATAGGTGTGGTAGCTAAAATAAAAGATAAGATAGTATTTAAAATATCTAAATTTATTGGACATTCTACAAATAATATTGCTGAATATACGGCTTTAGATTTAGCACTTGATGAATTATCTAATAAATATTTGTCTGCATATATAAAAATTCATTTAGATAGTGAGCTACTTGTTAAGCAAGTTAATGGTGAATATAGGGTAAAAAATGAATCTCTAAAGAAAATGTACGAACGTGTGACTACAAAGATGAGTAAATTTAATCATGTCGAATTAATTCATGTGAAAAGAGATAAAAACACTCTCGCTGATAAATTAGTAAATTATGCTATTGATAATAAAAAATGAACGAAATTAACGATAAGTTTTTAAAATCTAATTCTATTGCAGATATCCCCAATCTAGAGAGGGAAATTTTCAAGTTCTGGGACCAAAATGATATTTTTCAAAAATCGCTTGATAAAAACCGCAGTAAGAAGAAGTTTACTTTTTACGATGGGCCTCCATTTGCTAATGGTATGCCTCATTATGGCCATATTTTAGCAATGAGTATTAAAGATCTTTTTGTCCGTTACAAAACAATGAGGGGATATTATGTACCCCGCCGCAATGGATGGGATTGTCACGGCCTGCCGGTAGAATATCAAATTGAAAAAGAATTAAATATTTCCGGCAAAAAGGAAATTGAAAAATTTGGCATTGATAAATTTAATCAAAAAGCGCGTCAATCGGTTTTTAAATATGTTGATGTTTGGACTGCTACTATCAAAAGAATCGGCCGCTGGATGGATTTTGATAATACCTATGCAACTCTTGACCCTAAATATATTGAATCGGTTTGGTGGGTTTTTAAACAACTTTGGGACAAGGGACTTGTAGAAAAGGATTATTCAAGCCAACCATACTGCACGCGTTGCGGTACATCACTTTCTAACTTCGAAACCAATCAAGGCTATAAAGACAATATTGAGGACCCTTCAGTTTTTATCAAATTTCGCAAAAAGGGATCCACAAATGAATATTTTATGGCTTGGACAACAACGCCATGGACATTGCCGGCTAATCTTGCTTTAGCGGTTGATAAGAAAATTATTTATGACAAATATCAAGTTGATGGCGACGAAATCTGGGTGGCCCAAGAATTAGCGCAGAAGATATTTAATAAAGATGTCAAGTTATTAGATAAAAAATCGGGCCATGATCTAATGGGAGAATCTTATGAGCCACTTTATCCAGTATCGGATTATCCGCACAATAAAAACGAAGCCAAGGAAAATGCTTATAAAATTTATGCGGCAGATTTTGTGACGCTGGAAGATGGCACCGGCATTGTTCATGTTGCGCCGGCGTATGGCGAAGACGATATGATTTTGGGTAAGAAAAATAATCTGCCTGTTATTTTTAGTGCTGATTATGATGGCACAATGGTTTCAGAAATTGGTAAAGGTAAATATATTAAAGATGCTGACAGCGATATTGTCGATGATCTTAAAAACAGAAATCTCTTGTGGAAATCGGGCACAATTCATCACACTTATCCATTTTGCTGGCGCTGTGATACTCCGTTAATTTATATTGCAACTAGCTCATGGTTTGTCAAAGTTTCTGCAATCAAAGAACAATTAGTTGATTTAAATCAGAAAATTTCTTGGCAACCAAAGTATTTGCGTGATGGCCGTTTTGGTAAGTGGTTGGAGGGTGCTAGAGATTGGAATATTGCTCGCCAACGCTATTGGGGAGCACCGCTGCCAATTTGGATTTGTGAAAAGTGCAATAAAACGAAAGTCATATCGTCAATTAACGAATTAAATAAAGGTGACGATTTTGACCCTCATCGCCCCCAAATCGATTCTATTGAGTTTGATTGCGAGTGTGGCTCTAAAATGCGTCGGGTCCCTGAAGTTTTTGATTGCTGGTTTGAATCAGGCAGCATGCCTTATGGCCAGTGGCATTATCCATATGAAAATAAAAAAGAATTTGACGAAGACTTTCCAGCCGATTTTATTGCCGAAGGGTTGGATCAAACACGTGGCTGGTTTTATACACTCCATGTAATTTCATCGGCCATTTTTGAAGAACCGGCATTTTATAATGTTGTAGTTAATGGTTTAGTACTAGCCGAAGATGGCCAAAAATTATCAAAAAGATTGCGCAACTATCCGGAACCTAGTGAAGTTTTCGATGAGTTGGGTGCCGATGCGCTGCGCCAATATTTATATAGCGCTACGCAGATTGGCGAGGACTATCGGTTCTCAAAAAAATTAGTAGCCGAAGAAGCGCGTAAGACAATTTTCTTGCTGTGGAATAGTTTGGTATTTTACAAGAAATTTATTAAATCTGGCGAGGGGTCAGTGGACGAGCAGGGTAAACAGTTAGATGCTTGGATGAATGAAAGTATTAATAAAGCATTTATCGATATGACAAAATATCTTGAGGAATATGACCTAACTCGTGCATCACGAAGTATTCGTAGTGTGATTAGTGATTTATCACTATGGTATTTGAGGTTGTCACGTAAAAGGACAGATAGTGAGTTTGCACAAAACTTAAAACAATCTTTGAAAAAGATTGCAATTTTATGCGCGCCATTTATGCCATTTATATCTGAAATTATTTATCAAAATATCCGAGATAATGATTGGCCTGAAAGTGTTCACCTCGAAGATTGGCCTGAAATAAAAAAAGTTGAAAGCGCAATTGTGGAGGCGATGAATGATGTGCGATCGCTAGTTGAGTTGGGCCACTCATTACGTGCAGAAGCAGGTATAAAAGTACGGCAACCGTTAAGTCAAGTTAGCTATAAAATTGAAGATAAAGAACAATTGCCAGAATCTTTAGAGCAGATATTGCTCCAAGAATTGAACATTAAAAGTGTCGGTCAGGAATTATCGCCACAATGTGAAAAGATAGAATCGGGCCCATATAAAATTGCTATCGATACCCAACTGACCGATGATCTAAAAAACGAAGGAGATGACAGGGAGATTATCAGGACTATTCAAGGATTAAGAAAAGAAGCAAAACTAATGCCAGCTGATACAGTGTCAGTTATTATTAGTGGCATTGAAATTGACAAAAATAGAATCGATGAAATATCCAAATCAACTAATAGTAAAATTGTTCTTGGCAAAGAACCCGAATCGTCACAAGTGAAACAGACTATTAAACTTTGGGATAAAAGCGCTATTATTTATCTTGTATGAAATTACCGGTTTTAAGGGCACTTGATTGGTCATTGATTGTTGCACCACTTCTTTTAGTGGGTGTTGGGGTAGCAACAATTTTTAGCACAACACTCGGTACTGCTCAGTCAGGACTTGCAATTCAGCAAATAATATTTGCAATATTGGGAATTATTATTATGGTCGCATTAACAATATATGATTATAGGAATCTTAAAAATTTTTCATGGATATTATATCTTGTTAGCGCGTTGCTACTTGTAGCTGTACTTTTTTTTGGAATAAAAATTTTTGGTGCCAAACGCTGGATTGACTTGGGTCTATTCCAACTTCAACCATCGGAATTGATGAAAATTAGTATTATTTTATTTGTATCAAGCATATTATCCCAAGGGGTAGTTTTATGGTGGCGAAAAATAATGCTTATTATAATTATTATTGCCATACCGTTACTTCTTGTTTTAAAACAACCAGACTTAGGAACAGTAATTGTTATATCAATTATCGGATTAAGCCTATTTTTTTGTTGGCCGATTTCAAGAAAAATTAAAATTTTAGTTATGATACTTATAATTGCAATGATTCCATTGGGTTGGTTAGCAATGAAAGATTATCAAAGGCAAAGAATATATACATTTATTAATCCCGGCCGCGATCCTTATGGCTCGGGTTATAATGTAATCCAATCTTTAATTACAGTAGGGTCTGGTGGTATATGGGGTAGGGGACTAGGCAATGGGCCGCAAAGCCAACTTAACTTTTTGCCAGTTTCCTACACGGATTTTATCTTTGCCGGATGGGCAGAAGCAACTGGATTTGCCGGTGCAATCGGGTTATTAGTGATACTAGCAATACTAAATTGGAGAGTTTACTATATTGCATCAATTGCTAAAGATGCATTTGGAAGATATTTGGCAGTGGGATATGGCACAATGGTTTTTGTTCAGGTAGCGATTAATATTGGTATGAACTTGGGGTTAGCACCTGTGACAGGGATTCCATTACCATTTGTTTCTTATGGTGGTACAGCACTAATGGTTAATTTTATTATGATTGGCATAATGCAAAGTATTTATTTAAGACACAAAAGAATATCATTTGATTAAAATTGTTGACTATTTTATAGATATAAGATATAATATCAAGTGAAAGCAGGTTTATATGGTAAGTGTTATTACTACTGGAGGCCAGCAGTATATTGTTACTGTTGGAAAAAATATTGAGGTCAAAAAGCTCAATTCAAAAGTTGGTGCTGTTTTAGAATTTGATGACATGTTGAACAAAGGACAGAGTGTTAAGGGTAAGATAATAGCTGATAAGAAAGGTAAAAAAGTTAATATTCTAAAATTTAAAAATAAGAATAGATATCTAAAACAACGTGGTAGCAGGGATAATTATTCAATTTTAGAGATTACTGAAATCGGTAAAAAAACTACAAAAATTGCTACAAAAAGTAAATAATGAAAAATAAATTAATAATCGCGAAACAATTTATTTTAGATTCGGTAGCTGAAGCGAAAAAAGTCACTTGGCCCAATCGCAAGCAATTAGTAGAGCATTCAGCTGTGGTTGTGGGGGCAATAATTGTTGCTTTGGGTATAATAGCTTTAGTAGACTATTGCTTGTCGTATATTGTAAGATCTTATATTTTTGGAGTCTAAAATGGTAAAAAATAGAGAAAATATAAAAAAGATGAAAAATAAAGAGCAGGCAAAGGCTGTAGAAATTGTTAAAAAGCCTGATGCCGATAATCAAAAACCCGAACCTCAAATAAAAGCACAAAAGCAAGAGGGAAAACGCGGTTGGTATGTAATTCATACTTATTCTGGTTATGAAGACCAAGTAGCAGATAGTTTGAAGCAAAGAATTCAATCGTTCAATATGAAGGATTATATTTTTGATGTAATTGTACCAACGGAAAAGCAAATTGAAATTAAAGCTGGCAAGCGAAAAACAGTAGAAAAGAAGGTTTTCCCCGGTTATGTTTTAGTTGAAATGATAGTGACTGATGATTCATGGTATGTAGTCAGAAACACTCCTAATGTTACCGGTTTTATTGGACTTGGTGTCAGGCCAACTCCAATGGCTAAAGAAGAAGTTGATAGGATCAGAAAAAGAATGGGTGTTGAAGAACCGAAATTCGAAATTGATTTTGAGGTAGATGATTTGGTAAAAATCAACGACGGGCCACTTAAAAACTTTGAAGGTAAAGTTACCGAAGTAGATAAAGATAAAGGAAAAATTAAAGTTTCGGTTAATATGTTCGGTCGTGAAACACCAGTCAATCTAGACTCGTTACAAGTTAAGAAGATATAATAAAATATTCAAATAACAAATTACAAATAACAAACAATATTTAAATATTAAATTTTAAAATTTTAATCAATTGTTTGGGATTTGATACTTGAGATTTGTAATTTCGGAGTTACATATGGCAAAGAAAATTAAAACAATAGTAAAGTTGCAGGCGCCGGCCGGCAAGGCTAATCCAGCTCCGCCAGTTGGTACCGCACTTGGTCCTCAGGGTATAAACATCATGGAATTTGTTAATGCTTTTAATGAGCAGACAAAAGATATGGGTGATGTTATTGTACCGGCTGAAGTGACGATCTACGAAGATAGATCTTTTGATTTTGTACTAAAGACTCCACCAGCAGCGATACTTCTTAAAAAAGCAGCTAAAATTGAAAAGGGTTCCGGTGAACCGAATCGCAACAAAGTAGGTAAAGTAACCGAAGCTCAAGTTCGCGAAATTGCCGAGAAGAAAATGGTAGATTTGAATGCTCGCACTCCCGAACAAGCTATTAAAATCGTCAAAGGAACTGCTAGATCAATGGGAATCGAAATAATAAAATAGACTTAAGATTTAAGAGATAAGATTTAAGAATCAGATAATTAGAAATTAGTACTTATCAGCCCGAGGCTGACCTGCCTTGGGCAGGGAATTTAGGCATTAACAAAAGGACCCCGCAAGGGAGTCCTTTTGTTTTATCCCCTCTACCTCCTTGCCCAACCTCCTTAAAAAGGATTTTAACGAGCCGCTAAGTTATTTTAATTAATCGACTCGTTGCTGGGAGTAGTAGAGAGAGTCCTGATTGCGAGTTTGAAAGTAAGGAGGGGAAACCTTTCTCTCCCGCAACCAGGACACTACCTACTACATTTGGCTCGAAGAAATTATCTTATCATATAAATTAAGATTTGTCAAGTGCATGCGCACAAAATTTATTAGTTTGAGGTTTCGGGGCGGGCCGGTGATCGACCCGCCCCGACGGTACTACACCGATATGTGCTTGGTGAGTTCCAGAACCTCACGAGCCGTCCTGACCGCGAGAACGGGACGGTATTCGTGAAGAACAGCTAAGGAACTGACAAGCGTGTTATTCCGACAGCTGGAGCTGACTGCGAGAGCTTCACCTACGACGATCCAGAAGAAGCCCTCGACATCCTGGTCAGTGAACAGATCAGGAAGATCATCGTTGGACTTGGCTGCTTTGACGAAGTTCGCCCAAAGGCCGGGTTTGGGATAGCCATCGGGACAGGGATATTCCGAATAGGACATACTGCACCTCCCTTCAGGAGAAGAACAGAGCGGCGCCGACAGTAGCTGAATGAGCTCCTCCCAGTGCCATTGGTGCAGATAGAATCTCTCCTTTGATAGGACGACGGTAGACGATAGGCATGTCCGGGATGGAGTAACTGAAAAGCCACCATCGCCGTCTGGAGCCACGGTCTTCGCGAAGGACTACCTTAGCTTCGATTCTACCGCAAGTGGAACCGAGGTAGATGGGAGTGCCGAATCGAGAGAGAGTCGATTCGGCCTTGATGATTGCCGAATCAATGTCGACAGCAGTGAACCTGCCGACATCTCTGGTCTCTATCTGTCGCCATTCGAGCCCGGTGTTGTCGTGGGCCACTCTGACTACTAGGATGAACTTTCTCATCGTGCCACACTCCTTAGTGGGAATTCGACGGTTCTTGCAGAACGTGGAATCTATTAGGTAAGATCCCGTCGAGTACAGGATGACGGGAGGGTAATAGACTCTATGTTCTGCAAGAAAAAATTGTCAAATTACAATAAATTTTGACTCCTTGGAGATCAATTACTCCTTAGAATCGAAAGATAATCATACCATAAAACAACCCATTTGTCAAGCTTTTTATGAATAAAATCTTTCTAAGGATAATCTATTAATATTTTTTGGTTTATGGATATTAATTTGTGATGGATATTGGTAAGTAGTAGATTTTGTTTGGTATGAATTTAGGTGATATATATAGAATATAGATCAGTTGATGTATATACAAACCAGTTAATATTCGTATCTATAGCGCAGGTGCGCAATAGTACCGAACATAATATGGTTCGATTTGAGATTATATAGGACTTTAGGCGAGAGCTGCATTATAGTGGGGATTATCTACAGATCGAATATTGTTTTAAGGTGTGAATCATTAGTTATCGAAGTAGTTATTAAATAGTCAACCTTGTCACGAAGATCTAATAAATCTAATATTTCTTCTACTTCAGCAGAAACATCATACGGGCAAACCCAGACACTGCCTTGGAGCATCTTAAAACCGAGATATTGCAATTTTCTGCGAAAATTATCCCTTGTTTTATTATCAGAAATATCAAACATAAGTATGCGCCACATTCCATCCCATGTTTTATCGATCTTTGGTTTCCAAATTCGCAATTTGCCTTTTTTAGTGAGGCGATAGGATTTCTTAGCAGATTCTTCTATGGGCTCGAGATAACCCTGGCGAGTAAGGTCATAAATTGCCTGTGATAATGCGCCCCTATGTTTACGCCAATGCTTACCGATTCCTTTGTAAGGGTACATTATTGAGCCTGTTTCAAGCGCAATACCTTCTATAAGGCGAAGCAATTTTTCGGTTTTTGTTAGTCTTTTGGGCATTATTGCTCTTTATAATCTAAATTATACCAGTTAATATTCGTATCTATAGCGCAGGTGCGCAATAGTACCGAATTTTATATGGTTGAAAATATAAATAGATGTCGAGGTTTTGGTGTCGGTTTGGAACGGGTGGATGTGATATCGAGGTTTTGGTGATGGATTATGGGGTGGGAGGATATGATGTAGATTGAGTTGTAAAATCGAACTATATATTAGTATAATATTTTAAGTTACAAAAAGTCCCGAACGAATCGGAACTTTTTGCTTGGGCCGGGCGGGGCTTATTTGCCGCCGCTCAGCATACGTGGAGAGAAATAATTTCCCCTCACTAAAATCATCTTTGCAGGCAAAAATTTTTTCGTCAAGTGCGAGGCTGTGGATAAGTCGCTCCTAAAGGAGCGACGTGATTAGTGGATAGTGATTGGTGATTAGTGGAATAGAGATAATATCGCCTGAGTAAAAACGAAGGCATACCATGGTAACCCTTCGACAAGCTCAGGGTGTAACGGAAATATTTTTCGGGTACTATTAAAACAATGCTAAAAGATAATCAAAAATATTTATTAGCGCTTAACAGGCATCAATCTCTTGGTTCAAAGAGATTATTAGAGCTCAAAAGGAATATTGGCAATTGGCAAGAAGTATGGAAAATCGATGAAAATAGATTGCGAAAATTAGTCAAAGCGGATATTGCCGATGCAGTCATAGATGCCAGAAATAAATTTGATCCGGAGAACGAGGCAGACATTGCCCAAAAAGTCGGTTTCAATATCATCGAATATCAAGATGATAATTATCCAACTGATCTTGCGACAATTCCCGACCCGCCAGCACTTTTGTATGTTAAGGGAACGTTAGAGAGCTTGAAGCAACCGTCAGTGTCGGTGGTAGGCTCAAGACGGGCAACTCAATATGGTTATCAGGTCACTGATATGATTTTTAGACCTTTGGCAAGGTTGGGGATAACCATCGTCTCCGGATTGGCATTGGGAATTGATACTGCAGCCCATAAGGCAGCGGTGGAAGGTGGCGGCAAGACGATTGCAGTTTTGGGTTGTGGATTGGACCAAGTTTATCCAACCTCTAACCAGCAATTAGCGCAGAAAATTTTAGATACCGGGGGAGCGCTGATTTCTGAATTCGCGCCAGGGCTGCCCAGCTATAGATCAAACTTTCCCATTCGTAATAGAATTATTGCAGCACTGGCGCGATTGACAGTGGTAGTTGAAGCATTGCCTGATTCGGGGGCACTTATTACCGCTAAAGCGGCATTAGAGTATAATCGGGAAGTAGGCGCGGTGCCGGCTGATATCAACCGGCCGCAATCCCATGGGCCGCTCAATCTAATTAAAATGGGTGCTGTGCCGATTTGTTCCAGTGATGATGTACTGGTAGCGCTGGGATTAGAGGCGGGGGTAGAAAAACAGGTGGTGGAGGCAGACCTATCACACCTGTCGGAATCGGAAAAACAAGTTTATGAAAAACTGTCGCGCGAGGCGATAAATATTGACAAGCTGACAAAAGAAGTTACACTTAGTGTCGCTGATGTTAATTCGGCCCTAGTGATGCTGGAATTAAAAGGAATCGCGAAAAATCTTGGGGGGAACCAGTACATACGAAGATAATTTCAAATTTTTAATTTCAAATAATATCTGTCATTGCGAACGCCATGCCTACCGGCAGGCAGGAAGTGAAGCAATCTCATGAAACAAAGAAAATATTTTGTTTACATATTAACCAACAAGAAAAATACGGTATTATACACAGGTGTAACAAATAATATCGAAAGAAGAATTTGGGAGCATAAAGAAAAACAGATATCGTCATTTACCGCAAAATATAATATCAATAAAATAGTTTATCTTGAGGATTATGACGATATAAATGAAGCTCTGCAAAGAGAGAAACAAATCAAAGCAGGATCCAGGGCGAATAAAATTGTATTGATTAAAAGTATAAATCCTGAATTTAGAGATTTATTAGAGGAATGAGATTGCCACGGAGTACCTCCACGTAAAGCTATCACCACGTGGCACAGCGCAATGACAAACATGAAATTATAAATTAGAAATTGATATGAAATTACTTATTGTGGAGTCGCCGGCGAAAGCAAGAACCATAGAAAAATATTTAGGTGGGGATTATTCGGTAATGGCTTCTTATGGCCATGTCCGAGATTTGCCTACTGGCAAAATGGGTGTTGATGTCAAAAAGAATTATGAACCGGAGTACGTAATACCGACTAAATCAAAAAAAACAATCAGCGCATTAAAAAATGCTGTAAAAGCAGCCGATATGATACTTCTTGCAACAGACCCGGATAGGGAAGGTGAGGCGATTGCGTGGCATCTTGCCATAGCTCTTGGCTATGGCAAGGGTGACAAGTATCAGGTGGCAAGTGACAAGTGCGGCAGAGTTACTTTTGATTCGATTACCAAAGAGACAGTAATAGAGGCGGTGAAAAAACCGAGGGAAATTGATATGGATTTGGTTGATGCACAGCAGGCACGCCGCATTATCGACCGCCTTGTCGGTTATAGTTTAAGCCCAATTTTGTGGAAAAAAGTTTACAAAGGATTATCGGCTGGCCGTGTTCAATCGGTTGCTGTGCGATTAGTAGTTGAACGAGAGCGGGAACGAGAAGCATTTAAAGCGCAAGAATATTGGAGTATTGAGGCGGATCTTAAGAAAAACGACAGTAAATCTTTTGTATCAATTCTAGTTGAAGCAGATGGGAAAAAAGTCGAAAAACTATCAATCGGCTCCGAAAAAGAAGCTGAAGCGATTTTGCAAAAATTGAAAAACGCCAAATATAAAGTGATTGATGTCCAAACTAAAGAGATGCAACGCCAACCATATCCACCATTTACAACTTCGACGATGCAGCAAGAGGCGGGTAATAGATTTGGTTGGTCGGCGCGCCAAACCATGCGTGTAGCTCAAAGTCTTTATGAGGCGGGACACATCACTTATATGCGTACTGATTCGGTGAGCATTAACCCAAAAGCAATTGCTGCGGCCCGTAAATATATTGAAAATGAGTTGGGTAAAAAATATCTCTCGGAAGCGCCACGCCAGTATAAAACCAAGGCCAAACGGGCGCAGGAAGCTCATGAAGCGATTAGACCGACTTATTTGGGTAAACCACCAGAGAAATTAGGGTTGAGTGATGGCCGTGAGCAAAAGCTATATGATATTATTTGGCGCCGCACGATAGCCAGCCAGATGGCCAATGCAAGATATAATAATACAACAGCTCGCATCGAAGCGGCGTCGAGTTATATTTTTCAGGCGACAGGAATCAAGGTACTTTTTTCCGGCTGGCGCAAGATTTATATCTCATCGTCAAGAGATGAAAAATTACTGCCGGAACTATCGAAAAACGACATTTTGGATTTGGTGAAACTGCGCAACGAGCAACATTTTACCGAACCACCACCGCGCTACAGTGAGGCAACATTAATTAAAGCGCTGGAAGAGCGCGATATTGGCCGGCCAAGTACTTATGCACCGACCATGGCGACTATTGTTGACAGAGGTTATGTCGCTCGCGATAGTGGGCGGCTGGCACCAGAAGATGTAGGATATACAGTTAATGATCTTTTGGTTGAACACTTCCCTGGGATTGTTGACTATGATTTTACCGCTAAAATTGAAGATGAGCTTGACTCGGTGGCTGGTGGGGAACTGAAGTGGACAAAAGTGGTCGCTGATACATATCTGCCGCTGGAAAAACAAATTGCGCAAGAGGAAGGTAAAATCGAAAAAGTAAGCCATGAAGAAAAAACAGATGAGAAGTGCCCGGAATGTGGCAAGGAAATTGTTATCAAGCGCGGCCGTTATGGCAAATTTTATGCTTGCACCGGCTTTCCAGATTGTAAATATACCAAACCTTTTTTGACAGAAGCAGAACAAAAATTGAAAGATGATGCGGAAGCTATTGCTAAGACTAAAAAATGCCCCAAGTGCGGCGGCGAGTTAGTCGCCCGCAAGGGGAAATATGGGTGGTTTGTGGGCTGTAGCAAATATCCGAAATGTAAGTACTTAGAAAATATCAAAGTGAACGCGGATCGTCGCGGATAGAAAAATCCACGCCGATTTGCGCGGATAATTTTCCCCTCCTGCCTGAGGAGGGGCTAGGGGTGGTGGGAGAAAAACAGATAGAGTTTCTATTTGCAATAGTCATAGATTTTATAAAAAATTACAAATACTTCGATACTTTAAAGTATCGAAGTAAATGTCAAGTAGAATGAAAGTTTAAGGTTAGTAATCTTGTTAGATCGAATTGTTGGTTGTAATTTTGACTTATAAAAGAGCGAGGCCCCGACGGGAACGAGTCCCGTCGGGGCCAAGGTGGATGCGCGCGAAGTCCTTTCAGGTCGCTGACTCAGTACGAGTTTTGCGCCCGAAGAAAAACCAAATAAGCCATGAGATACATGTAACCAACCAGAGGACTAGAAGGGTAGGTATACCAGCTACTGGTCCAAAAATGAAATCTAGCGCCATGACGTAGCCAAAGGATAGCACTAGCTTTTCATGGTAATTCTTTGATTTTGTTATGATTGCTCCAGAAACGAAACCGAAAAAGACAAAAATCGTAACTGAACCGACAAGAAGGCTGAAAATTATGGCTGCAATCCCGCCAATAATGAGTCCTATTATTGGGATACTATCATATTCTTTGAATAGAATTGACAGAAGGCAGACACTGAAGATTGCCAAACCCCAGAAGGGAATATGCAGCCACCAGCTGAAGCTAATCGGAAGTGATGTGATACTATCATTTCCCCATAGTCCGCCCCAGACGATCTGATTAGAACTAGGTACATCTCGACCAAGATATTGAAGGCAAATTACAAGTGTTGCGATACCTGCCGCAATAACCCCAAGACTCAAGGAGTTCCAAAAGTGCTCACGTGCTGATCTTGCCATCAAGCTTCTCTCCTTCCGTATGACAACGAGCAATTGCTCTTATACCAGCCGTTTTACTTGTTGGTATAAGAGATTATTGTATGATATATATTGGTAATTTGTCAAGATTTGGGATATAAAAGAAGAGATATTAAAAAGATTTAAGATTTTAGAGATAGGATTTAAGAATAAGAAATGTCATTACTTCCCAAATCAATAATTAATCTCATTGAAGAAATGTCTAAATTGCCAGGAGTGGGGCCGAAGACGGCCGCACGGCTGGTTTTTTATCTATTAAGCAAACCTGATAATGACAATGAAAAATTAGGAGAAGCGGTTATCAATTTAAAGAAAGATCTTGTGCAATGCAAAAAGTGCTATAATTATGCGGAAAGCGACCCGTGCACAATTTGCTCTGATAAAAACAGGAATCACAAGTTGCTGGCAGTAGTTGAAGAACCGCTTGATATCATTGCGATAGAAAAAACAGGATTTGATGGAGTTTATCATGTGCTGGGCGGAGTAATTTCACCGATTCACGGTGTTAGCCCGGAAGATATCAGAATTAATCAATTAATTACAAGGATCAGGGAAGAAAAACCACAGATAGAAGAGTTGATTTTAGCTACCAATCCATCACTGGAAGGGGAAGCGACAGCGATGTATATTCGCCAACAATTAGCATCAGAAAATGTTAAAATGACGAGGTTGGCAAGGGGTTTACCAGTAGGTGGAGATTTGGAATATGCTGATGAGGCAACATTGTCGAGAGCGTTGGAGGGGAGAAAAGAATACTAAGAATATCAAAGTCCAAATATCAAATGTCAAATCAAATCCAAAGTTCAAATATCAAATTTATATCATTTAGTCATTTGATATTGAATTGACATTTTTAATTTGACATTCGTGGTAAGTAGTGTATTTTGTTTCTGAGAGGCTAAAAATAAAAACAAATTGAGGAGTGTGCTAAAATATCGCACACTAAGGAGGAAAGGTGGGAGCCGAATATTTTTGTCCTACCTGTGGAAAATCATTCGAGCAGGGCGGACGATGCCAGATGTGTGGAGAAGTTTTAGAAACAATAGACCTACCCCAAGAAAATGGCGACAGCATTGACGACGAATTGCTGGGAGAAATCCACCATATACCCGTTACTCAAGAAGCTGGAGCAGGTAGAGTAGAGGATAGTTTTGAAGACGATTATTAAACTATATAATACAAACTCCAAAAAAGTTGAGGAATTTAAACCCATTGAAGATAAAAAAGTGGGGATGTATTCCTGTGGCCCTACGGTTTATGATGTAGCCCATATTGGAAACTTGCGTGCCTACGTTTTTGTTGATGTACTGTTTCGATTTTTAAAATCGCAAGGGTACGAGGTCAAGTGGGTGATGAACATCACTGACATTGACGATAAAACTCTCAAAAAAGCGCGTGAAGAAAATAAGCCGTTAAAAGAAATAACTGATAAATATTATAAAATATTTCTTGATAATCTCAAATCGTTAAATATCAATATAAATGATATTAAATTCGTCCGAGCCACTGAACATTTTACCGAAATGAAAGAATTGGTAGATAAGCTTGTTGAAAAAGGATACGCCTACAAGGCGGAAGATGGTATTTATTTTGATATTTCGAAGTTTAAAGAATATGGTAAATTGACTGGTGGCGATTTATCGGAAGCTGATTCACGGTCGCGCATCAGCTCCGATGCTTATGACAAAGAATCAGTAAAAGATTTCGCGCTGTGGAAAAAAGATCCCGATTATCCCGAGGGCCGGCCTGGCTGGCATATCGAATGTTCGGCAATGGCAGCAAAATATTTGGGTCTGCCATTTGATATCCATACTGGCGGAGTCGATTTGATTTTCCCGCATCACACCAACGAAATTGCTCAAACCAAAGCGGCAACTGGCAAGGATTTAGCAAAATTTTGGTTGCACAATGAGCATCTTCTGGTCGAAGGCAGAAAGATGGCAAAATCGGAAGGCAATTATTATACTCTGCAAGATATCATCGATAAGGGATTTAGCCCGATGGCATTAAGATTAGAATTATTGAAGGCTCACTACAGATCTAAGCTGGATTTTTCGTGGTCATCGATTAAGGCGAGCCAGTCATTGTTACAAGACTGGCGAAGATTTTATGTATTATCTGGAAGAGTAAAGTCGGAAGATCCTGGTAATAAAAAAAGGCTTGATAAAATGTATGAAATATTTTTAATACATTTAAGAAACGATCTTATGGTGCCGAAGGCAATTAGTATTGTTAACACAGTCGCTAATAATCCAAGAAGTGTAGGATTCGCTGGTAAGGAATTTATGCGAAAAGTAGATGAGATTTTAGGGTTAAAAATTGCATTTGAAGTGCCTGATGAAATAACTCAAAAAATTAAAGAAATGGATGTGGCGCGCGACAGCGGGAAATTTGAAGAATCCGATAGATTGCGCCAAGAAATCGAAAAACAAGGATTTGTAATTGAGAACTCAGAGAATGGCAGTTATGCTATTGGACGCTGATTTACGCGGATCTGGACGCGGATCGACGCAGATTAAATTACATTATTGTTCGAGCTATGTCGAGAACCATATCGGGCTTGACAAATTTTTGTACTTTTGATACGTTATATTCTTAAGCAGGTAGCGGTATGGCTGGAGGGTGTTTTGGTGAGGCTCCCATTAAATTATATTTTCGGGACACTATCTCATCCCTCTCTCCGGCCAGACCACTATCTGTTTTTTTATTAAAAAAACAGACGCGGATCAACGCGGATTAAAAATGCACGCGGATCAATGCGGATAGAAAAGCATGCGGATAAATGCGAATAATATCCAATTGTCATTCTGAGGAGTACTATCAATGGCTATGTAAAATAAAAAGGACGACGTGAGAATCTCTTGAATCGGGATTGCCACGCCACAAAGGGCTCGCAATGACAACATTGGAAAAGAGATCCCTCCAGTAAGGTCGGGATGACATAAAGTTCTCGTACATTGTCTTTTACAGGTTAGGATGGTATTATTATGCTATGGATATTTACCAGCGGAAAGAGAAACTATCAAAGGTTTTGAAAATCGAAGAGAAAAGGGCTGAAGCATCAAATATAGAAAGTTTGATGGCTAGCCCAGATTTTTGGGTTGATCGAGAAAAGGCGACTAATTTATCGCAAAAATTATCGGAGCTCAATCAAATAATTAAGAAATTTGATAAGGCATCATCCGAGGAAGAAATATCAAGTTTAGAAAAAGAAGGGTTGTTAAGCGGCGAATACGATGATAAAAATGCAATAGTATCATTTCATGCTGGCGCCGGCGGTACAGAGGCGCAAGACTGGGCACAAATGCTTGAGCGAATGTATTTGCGGTATGCCGAAAAAAGAGGTTGGCAAACAGCAATTTTAGATGAATCACGCGGTGAGGAAGCAGGTATCAAATCGGCAACAGTTGAAATTAAAGGACACAATGCCTATGGTTATTTAAAAGGCGAAGCAGGGGTTCATCGATTGGTGAGAATTTCGCCATTTGATGCAGATAAGGCGCGCCATACATCGTTTGCATTGGTTGATATAATTCCGGAAATGGACGAGATAGGGGATATAGAAATTGATGATAAAGATTTAAGGATTGATGTTTTTAAATCCAGCGGCCATGGCGGGCAAAGTGTAAATACAACTGATAGTGCAGTAAGAATTACACATAATCCGACAGGCATCGTTGTCAGCGTTCAAAACGAAAGATCGCAACTGCAAAATAAAAATAAGGCAATGCAAATTTTGAAATCGAGATTGCATCAAATTAAAGCGAAAGAAAGGGCAGGGGAGACGGAGCGGTTGCGCGGCGATTTGATGCCGGTAGAGTGGGGGAGCCAAATCCGTAGTTATGTTTTGCAACCATATCAGCAAGTTAAGGATCATCGCACAGGATTTACGTCAGTAAATCCAGATAAAGTGTTAAGTGGTGATTTGGACGGGTTTATTGATAGTTATTTATCGATGAGCGTAAATCCGTGATAGGTGATTAGTGAGAGGTGATTGATGAATAATATAAAACAAAGAATAACATATAAAGACCTAGAGATTTGGCAAGAATCTCACAATTTATTTTTTGAGATAGTTGAAGATAGCAATAAATTTCCTCAAAATAAAGCGGCATGGATAATTGCAGACCAGGTGATAAGATCCGTTGGCTCTATAAGTGCCAATATTGCAGAAGGATCAGGTAGGGGCACAACAAAAGATTTAATTAGATTTTTGATAGTAGCAAGAGGATCGTTGGTTGAAAGTCTGAATTGGATTGAAAAGTTGATAAAATTAAGATATATTTCTCAAGAAAAGGGTAATGAGTATATTATAAAATTGGATCATATTAATAAGAAAATAAATGCATTGATTGGATCGCTTAGAAAGAGATTGATCCACTAATCACTAGTCACAAATCACTAATCACAAATTATTCGGAGGAAATATGTTTGATAAAGCAAAGGAATTGTATCAGCTGCAAAAAGAAGCGAGGGCGGTGCAGAAAGAATTAAAGTCGACTGAAATTGAAGCGCGCAGCAATAACGGCGCGGTATCGGTAATATTTACCGGAGATCAGCATATTAAATCAATTAATATTGATGAAAGTTGGCTTGAGAAAGATAAAAAACAAGAATTAGAAAGCGAAATAATTAAAGTTGTAGGCGAGGGGATTAGCCGCTCACAAGCTTATGCGGCCGAAAAAACTAAAAAACTGATGGGTGACTTGGGAATGAATTTACCGGGCATGTAATAAACGCGGATAAATGCGGATAAGCATATAACGCGGATTTACGCGGATTAAAAATATTAACATTAAAAATAGGTAAGTCTTCGACGCACCCAATAGGGCTTGCTCAGACAATATTATTCCCTGAGCTTGTCGAAGGGTTACGATATTAAAAATGATAAAATTGGTTGTTGGGCTTGGAAATCCGGGGAAGAAATACAAAAAGACGCGGCATAATGCTGGGTTTATGGTTGTTGATGGTATAGTAAAAATAATCGATGGATTAAAATGGACGTTTGATAAAAAGAATAATAGCGAGATAGTAAAAGATAAGGTAAACGATAAAGAAATTATAATCTCAAAACCGCAGACTTTTATGAACGAATCTGGAAAAGCGGTGCAATCAATTATCAACTACTACAAAATAAATATTAGCGATGTTGTAGTAATTGCTGACGATATTAATTTAGAACCAGGGATTGTGAGGATTCGCAAAGGCGGATCAGATGGCGGCCATAAAGGATTAAAATCAGTAATTGACCACATCGGTGAGAATTTTTGGCGAGTAAGAGTAGGGGTAGGATCAAATACTGGCGAACCATCGGAGAGTTTTGTATTAAAGAAAATGACATCCGAAGAGCTATCAACTTTAAATAAAACAATTGACAAAACTGTAGATTATCTTATAGAATCAATAAGTAAGAAAAATCAATTACAAGAAGAGACAATTAATGTTACCCCCTGAGCGAAGTCGAAGGGTTACCATGGTAAGTCTTCGACAGGCTCAGACAATAAGGAAAAGATTATGGCTAAAAAGAATATAAATAATAAAGTAGAAGAAGCTCTAGATAAACAAACTCTAAAAGAAGAGAAATTGCGCACTGGTGAAAAAAGGCGTGGTAAGTTGAACCCTGTCGCTGAAGTGGAAAAACAAGCTGAAAAAGAAGCTGATATTGTTAGTGGTGCTGGAGATGCGCAAATAGCTCCTAATGATCAAACGATAGAAGCAGCGCTCACGGAAGGCGGAGCGGGAACGGAATCGGAAGTGCCAGTGGAAGTAGAGGGGATGCACACTGAAAAGTTTAAAGTTAAAGGTCAAAAGTTAAAAGTAAAAGAGAGCAGAAATTTAATAAAGGGAAAGAGCCAGAAGTCAAATAAGAAATCTAAATTGGACAAGAAAAGTCCGGTACAGAAATCACAGAGAAGCAAGAAGTATAACCAAAAATTAGAAAAACACGAAAAAGGGAAAGAGTATTCAATTGCGGAGGCTGTTAAGAAAGTTAAAGAATTATCGTACACGAAATTTGATGGGACTGTTGAGTTACACGTCAGGTTGCAGGCGAAAAAGAAATCAGAAGATGTTAATGTTAGAGGTACGATCAATTTGCCAGCAGGCAGCCCAAAAGTGAGAAATGTTGTAATCGCATCTGATGAATTGATTGAAGAAATTGCCAAAGGTAAAATAAATTTTGATATATTACTGGCTACACCGGAGATGATGCCAAAACTAGCGAAAGTGGCGAAAGTTTTAGGGCCAAAAGGCAAAATGCCATCGCCAAAATCTGGCACTGTGACTGCGGATCCTGAAAAAACCAAACAAGAATTATCATCTGGCCTGGTGGAATATAAAACTGATGCTCACGGCAATGTCCATATCGCAGTTGGCAAAGTTTCTTGGGACGATGAAAAACTTGTTAAAAATATTGAAACAATTATCGGTGTTTTACCAAAAAGAAATATAGTAAACATCGTTTTAACTTCAACAATGAGCCCAGCCGTGAAGATTGAGAATAAATGATCTTATAAATTTGAACTAATGATTTTGAACCAAGATAAGAGACTAATATACTCACGATCGTGAGTATATTAGTATATTTGAGATTTATTATACAAAACTAACCTGTAAATTTTCTTGTAAATATTACAATCTTGAATATTACAGGAATTTTCAATTATTTTAGTCCAAAGTTCTTGACAGTTATCAATAATAGTAATACAATGATCTCTTGGCGGATGTACCTTGAGAATAAGAAACTACCCGCGCGTTTGCGCGCGGCAACGCTGAGTGTCTGCACGGGAAAGGAAATATCTGCGATGTATGAGCTCGAACCGTACGTCGTTCAGCTCGGAACGAGCAATACATTCGATCTCGACAAGACCAGGGACGGCTGGACTCTCGAAGTCGAGGGTCCGCCTCTCTCGCCTGATGCCAACGAATTGCGTTTCTCCACCTTCCTCAACGAGGGTGAGGACTACGTCAACGGCGAGGAGATGCTGCGCCGCGGTCGGGAGTCCTCTGATGCACTCGGCCTGCTCGCTGGTCAACGGCAGGGCGAGATGCTCCTTCGACGGCAGGATCTGATCCCTGTCGAACTTCGAGGAATGATCTTGGTCTTCGCCGGCACCATCTGGCGGGTTCAGGACGGCTACCGGTGTGTATTCTTCCTGTATTGGGACGGTCGCCGGTGGAAGTCGGACTTCGACTGGCTCGACTGCGACGACTGGAACGACGACTTTCGTCTGGCTCGTCTCCCGCAAGTACCCCTTGGTGCTTGAATCCTTGGGATCTGTGAACTGAAGATCCCTTGGACCCTCGCGCCATGATCATGCCCCTGGCTGTACCTTGAGAGCCAAGAAACTACCCGCGTTTACGCGCGGCAACGCTGAGTGTCTGCACGGGAAAGGACGTGTCTGCAGTGCCGATGATCGAGATCGTGCAAGATCGAGGGATCAAGATCGCAAGTCTTGGTCCGGTGCTTGTACCCGGTGGTCTACCAGCGGAGCTGGTGGGCGACCTCCCCCACGCCTATGGCCCCAACGGTCTCGATCCTGCCCGGTTCCAGAGGAGAGACGAAGACCCCTTCCCTTACAGGCTACGTGGGGGCTTTGACGACTGGCCTAAGAAAGACAGGGAGTTAGAACTCTCTGTCGTCAACTTCGGCCGGAGATTCGCGAACTACTCCAAGTTCTTGGAGTCTCTCACCATGGCAAGGTGCCCACTCGGGAGCTTCCCCGAGATCTGTGCTATAAAGCACAGGGCACCTGAGCTCTGGAACTCGGGCATAGAGCGTGTTACGGCTGCCCATCCCGATGCCCTGTGGCGGGACTGTATCGGTAACCTCTATGTCCCGTGCCTGCGTTGCTACCCCGACTGTCGTTTGCTAGACGCCGACTGGGTCGGCCGCGACCGGGGCGATGACGACTGGTGCCTCGTCGTCGGCAAGTATCGCTTGGTGCTTGGTTCCTTGGAATCTGTGAACTGAAGATCCCTTGGACCCTGCGCCGCATACGAACCCCTGTTGTGTTGAGTTTGCCTACGTCGGCAGACAAGACATGGCGGGGGTTTGGAGTTTATAGATAGTAAGGTAATGCTTCGACAAGCTCAGCAAATAAATATTATATTGAGATTGCTTCGTCAATTATTCCTTGCAATGACATACATATTGACAAAGATTTAATAATTTGGTAAATTATATTTGTTAGCCAAAGATAGTGGCTGGTCGAGAGACCTTAATATGCTACCGAGGCAAGATAATAACTCAAAACTTATAGCTCATAGCTCATAACTTTTGGGTAGATTATGCCTGGGTAGTCCCAGGTATTTTTGTTTAAATCACCCGAATCACTCGAATAGTCACGAATTACACGCGAATAATATAAAAAGGATCAGTCATGCCAAAAACAAGGCAAGAAAAAGAACAAATTTTAGCGCAATTACAGGAAGATCTGCAGCAAAAAGCAGTGGTTTTGGTTGATTATCAAGGTTTAACGGTTAAAGAAGTTACTTTATTGCGCGACCAGCTTTATGATACCGGCTATAAAATGATGGTTATAAAAAACACGCTTTTGGGAAAAGCCATTAAAGATAGCGGGTATGAAATATCAGAAGAAGCATTGAGCTTGCCGCTGGCAGTCGTTGTAGCTAACGACGAGGTTGCAGTTTCAAAGTTGGTAGAAAAATTTGCAAAAGAGCACGAAAAATTGACAATTATCAGCGGATGGATTGATGGCAAATTTATTGATGCAAGTTACATCGCCAATCTATCGAAATTACCTGGTCGCGAAGAATTACTGGCCAGATTGGTCGGTTCCATCAATGCACCAATTTCTGGAATGGTCAACGTGTTGGCGGGGAATATAAGAGGATTGGTCGGAGTAATAAAAAATTATGCGGAAAGTAAAAACTAAAAATTATTCTAATTATTCTAATTAACCTAATTATTCTAAAAAATCCTAATTACCAATAATCAATTATTTTCACCTATCACTAATCACCAAACACTAATCACTAAAAAATAAACGAAAGGAATTAAAATGGCAGATGAAGAGAAGAAAGAGGCTCAAGAAGAGCCAAAAGATCAGGAGCAAAAACCTGAAGAGAAAAAAGCTCCGACGCCCCAGCCGAAGGCTGTAGAATCAAAGCCAGCTGAAGAGCCAAAAGCCGAAGAGAAACCGGCTGAGAAACCTGCTCCAAGCGGCAAGTATAAAGATCTCATCAAGCAAATCGAAGAGCTTTCTGTTGCTGATTTGGCAGAATTAGTCAAAGAATTAGAAGATCGCTTTGGCGTTTCTGCTGCAGCTCCTATGGCTGTAGCGGCCGGGGCACCAGCAGGTGGTGCAGCTGCCGAGGAAGCAGAAGAAAAGTCAAATTATACAGTAGTTTTGGCTGCTAGTGGCGATCAAAAAATTGCTGTAATTAAGGCCTTGCGTGAAATCAACCAGAATCTTGGGCTGAAAGAAGCTAAAGATTTGGCTGATGCAGCTCCGAAAGAAGTTCTTAAAGATGCTCCTAAAGAAGAAGCAGAAGAAGCTAAAAAGAAGCTGGAAGCTGCTGGGGCAAAGGTAGAACTCAAGTAAGTTTGTCAAGTTCACCCGCCTAGACTCGCAGAAGGCGAGGCTGGTAAGGTTCGTAAGGTTCATCAAGTTGAGGAAAACAGGTGGGACTCTGTAAAGAGCCGCCTGTTTTTTGTAGAATTAAATCAGATCGATTAATAAAAAATAAAGGGATCCATAAGTCCGTCTCGACCGGCTAATCGAGCCGAGGCGGGCTACATTCGGGATGACAAAAAATGTTTAAATATAAAATTAAAGCAAGAAAGGATGGGGCGCGACGTGGGATATTTTCAACCCCACATGGTGATATAGAAACACCGGTTTTTATGCCAGTGGGAACAGTGGGTGCTGTAAAATCCGTTGCGCCATGGGAATTGGAATCACTGGAAACCGAAATAATTTTAGGTAATACATATCATTTGATGCTGAGGCCGGGACCAAAAGTAATTAAAAAAGCTGGAGGGTTACATCAATGGATGAGATGGGATAAGCCGATTTTAACGGATAGTGGGGGATTTCAAGTTTTTTCGCTGGGTGGAAAGCTATCACAAAATTTAGAAGCAGGGGAGAGGGGTAATGAAAAAGTTAAGCCCGCAAAGATAGGGGACAGGGGAGTCGAATTTTATTCTCACCTCGATGGCTCCAAGCATTTTCTTGATGCTAAAAATTCTATAAATATTCAGCAGGATTTGGGAGCCGATATAATAATGGCCTTTGATGAGTGTCCGCCAGGGGACGCATCGGATAATTATATTAAAATAGCTGTCGAGAGGACTCATAAATGGCTCGAAGAATCAATCGACACTTGGACTAACAGGAAACAGCAAGCACTTTTTGGCATCGTGCAAGGTGCAACTAATAAAAATCTTCGCGAACAGTCGGCAAAATATATCAATTCGAAAGATTTGCCAGGAAATGCTATAGGTGGAGTATCAGTAGGGGAATCGCGAGAGAAAATTTGGAAAGCGGTTGAGTGGTCGATGCCGCATCTAAATGAGAATAAGCCCAGATATTTGATGGGAGTGGGGGAGCCGGCTGACATTGTCGAGGCAGTTAAAAGAGGCTGTGATATGTTTGATTGTGTTATGCCAACTCGTCTTGCTCGCCATGGTGTAGTTTGGGTAAAAGGCGGGGGATTGTTATCTAAAAAAACAAAGATGCCAGATGGAGAATTATTTAGTTATCAAAATTTAGATTTGCGCAAAGGCAAGTATCGATTAGATCTAAGCCCTATAGATAAAAACTGTGGTTGCCCAACCTGCAGAGCGGGATTTTCAAGGAGTTATATAAACCACCTTATCTTAGAAAAAGAGATTTTAGGAGTAAGATTAACAACTTTGCATAACCTGTATTTTGTTTTTGACCTTATGAAACAGATTCGAAGTTCTATCGGATAGATGGTATAATTATTAAGGAAAGTACCATCCTTCGTCCCGCTATCGGCGGGACTACCTGCCTCGACTTGGAGGGTCGAGTCAAGGCGGGCGGATGGCAAGAAACCAAAACAAAAGAGGTCAGATGGAATCATTTTTATCTGGTTATGGCCCATATTTGGTAGTTATATTATTGGTGATCGGTTTAGTCGCTTTATTGCTTCTATTTATTGATAATGCACGAAGACGGAAAATGATAAGAATGAGAATGAGCGATTTAGTAATGTTAGAAGTAAGAGTTCCACGAGAATCAGGTAAAAAAGAAGACGAACCATTAAAAGATTTTAAAAATTATGCTGCTATTGCAGAACAATTTATTAGTTCTTTCACTACTTTTTACGAAAATAAAATAAGTTCTTTATGGTATGGACAAAATGTATTTTCCTTAGAAATAGTTGCGAGAAATAAAGAAATCATATTTTTTATTGGTACTCCAAAAAGCTTGCAGGAAACTGTTATTAAACAGGTACTAAGTTTTTATCCATCGGCTCAAGTTGAACCAAGCAATGATTTTGTAATTTTCGATAAAAACCTAAAAGCTTCTATGGGAATAATAGATTTAAATAAATTATTTATTTATCCGCTAAAAACATATCACGATTTAGAAATGGACCCAGTTAATAATTTAACAAATAGCTTATCGCGATTAGGGGAAAATAATCGAGCAAATATACAAATAATTTTTAAGCCACATAGTGGTAGTTGGAGATCGGCAGTTAGTAATGCTACTCAAAAATTAAAAGAAGGAAAATCTGTTTCCGGAGCCAAGAATTTCTGGGTAAGGCTATTGCATAGTACATCTGATATCAGTGCAAAGCCAATACAACATCAGGTTACTGGTGAACAGCAAATAGAGCAACCAAGTATTACTCAAATGACACCGCTGCAAGAATCGCAGTTACAATTAATTCAAAAAAAAGGAGAAAAAACTGGTTTTGATACACAAATGAGAATAATGGCTGTTGCACAAACTAACGAGCAAGCAAAAGAGGAAATAAGAAATATTTTTGCATCACTTGCACAATTTGGATCACCAGATAGAAATAGTTTTAAAATATATTTTCCCAGATTAACCGGTAATATAATTTCTCATTTTATTTTAAGACATTTCTTAAAAAAACATACGATGCTTTTGAACTCTGAGGAGATAGCATCAATTTATCATTTCCCAAGTTATTTAATTGATACTCCAGGTATACGCTGGTTTTTAGCAAAACGTGCTGCAGCACCAACTAATTTACCTCAAGAGGGTTTAGTATTGGGAGAAAATCAATATCGTGGAATCAATACTTTAGTCAAAATAAAGGAAGATGATAGGCGGCGCCATCTTTATGCCATTGGTATGACTGGAACTGGTAAATCGACATTTTTTGAATCAATGATCCTGCAGGACATTAGAGCCGGCAGGGGAGTGGCATTTTTTGATCCGCATGGCGACGCTATAGAAAATATACTATTGAAAATTCCCAAAGAAAGAGCTGATGATATTATTTTATTTGATCCATCGGATAGAAATAGACCATTCGGTTTGAATTTGCTGGAATGGAAAACACCAGAACAAAAAGATTTTTTAGTACAAGAAACGGTACAAATATTTTATAAACTGTTTGATCCTAACGCCCAAGGGTTTATAGGGCCACAATTTGAGCATTGGATGCGCAATGCTGCCTTGACTTTAATGGAATCAGAGGGCGGAGGAACATTAATTGAAATACCGAGATTGTTTGTTGACGATGAATTTAGAAAGCAAAAAATAGCACAACTTAAAGATACGGTAGTGAAATCTTTTTGGGAAAAACAGTTGGCCAAAACTGCCGATTTTCACAAGTCCGAAATGTATAATTATTTTATATCGAAATTTGGCCGTTTTATGACTAATGATTTAATGCGCAATATTATGGGACAAGTAAAGTCAAGTTTTGACCTTAGAGATATTATGGATAATAAAAAAATTTTATTAGTTAATTTATCAAAAGGTCAAATAGGAGAAGTAAATAGTAATTTATTAGGAATGATAATGGTGGCAAAATTGTTTACTTCAGCACTGTCAAGGCAGGAAACAGAAAGTGAAAAAAGAGAAGATTTTTATTTGTATGTTGATGAATTCCAAAATTTTGCCACCGATACATTTGCATCTATATTATCGGAAGCTCGTAAATATAAGTTAAATTTATCAATAACTAATCAATATATTGCGCAATTACCAGAAATTATTAGAGATGCTGTAATTGGAAATGTCGGAACGATTATGTCATTTAGGATAGGGGTGCCAGACGCGGAATTTATGGAAAATGAATTCATGCCTGTTTTTAGCAAAAAGGATTTAAATAACATCGAAGCGTATAATTGTTATATAAAGCTTTTAATAGATAACACACCGTCTGTACCATTTAGTATGAAAACAATTAAAGATCCTGCGCCGGAAGATATATACGTAAAAGATGCTATTAAAAAACTATCTTCAATGAAATATGGTCGCGATAAAGTAACAGTTGACCAAGAAATTAAATATCGAATAAAGTCATTAGAAGGTGTTGATATAGAAACATCACCACCGAGAACAAATAATTTGTAATATGAAAAACGATAGTAATTATTCTAATATTGTCAAACACCTCGAAGAAATCGAGCGTCACCTTGGTTGTATACGACAAATTGTTTATTCGCAGGAGAATGTCGTATCTAGAGATGATTTGTTCACTTCATCGGATAGTAAAATTGTAGAGGGTATATTCGACGGCGAATCAATGATAGATGCAAATGGCAAGAATTATCCGGTTTCACCAAATTATGCATCTAAGTCAAAATTAGTAGTTGGCGATAAATTAAAATTGACAATTATGCCAGACGGTCGATTTATGTATAAGCAAATTATGCCCGCAGAAAGAAAACATTTAGTCTGCAAATTAGAAAAAACCGGTAGTAACTTCTGGGCAATTTGCGGAAAGAAAAAGTATCGTATTTTGCAAGCATCAGTGACATACTTTAAAGCAGAAGATGGAGATGATTTGACTGTGGTAGTTCCAAAACAAAATAATGCTGATTGGGCTGCAGTAGAGAATTTAATTGTAAAAGAAAAATGAAATTTTTTGGCGGCAATAAAATAGAACATATTGATTGGCATCTGCAGCGGCAGTATATTGTTTTGCGTGCTTTAGTGCCTAAAAATAATGAGAAAACACCGCTTGCTGCCGAACATTTTTTTGCAGCTCTGCATGGAATATTTCAAGAAAATATTGATTATCAAGAAACGATATCGTTAGAGATAGCTGCAATAAATGGATTTGTACAATTCTTTATAGCAGTACCAGAACATCTGTGTAATTTTGTTGAGGGTCAACTATATTCGCAATATCCATTAGTTGAAGTTGAAAGAATTGACGATTATACAACATCTATTACAACAAATGGAAGTTTCATTGCATCGACTGAATTAAAATTAAATAAATCAGATATATATCCGATAAAAACATTTCTTAATTTCGATGTTGATCCACTAGCTAGTATTACTGGTGTTCTCTCTGGTGCATCAGGACAAGAAAATATCATTATACAATTGCTTATTAGGCCTGCTCCAGTTGATTGGCAAGAGAAGGGGATTAGCTATGTAAATAAAATTAAAGCAGGGGAGGATCCAGAAGAAACTTTTAAAGATGTTTTCAAAAAGAAATTAATTTCTGCAGCTAGCGAAATTGTAAAAGGTGTAATATCGAGTAACTCAACATCAACAACAGATAAAGCACAAGATGTTAAATTGTCAGCACCAGAAGAGGCTGCACTAAAGGGTGTAGAAGAAAAGATTACAAAATTAGGTTTCGAATCGATTGTAAGGTTAATAATTGTATCTCCAGACGAATCGAGTGCAGAAAGACATTTATATTCAGCAGTAGGAGCTTTTAGGCAATTCAATACCAACAATATGAACAGTTTTTCGGCTGGTGATATTGATAAAACGGATGGTTTATTTAATCTAGTAAAACGAAGATTTTTTACCAATGGTTACATATTAAACATTGAAGAATTAGCATCGCTTTATCATCTTCCTAATACTACAGTTGAAACTCCAAGAGTAACGTGGGCTGGCTCAAAAAAAGGTGAACCACCAACTATGTTACCATTAGCCAGTGAAAACGAAGAGAATATCACATGTTTTGCAGAAACAAACTTCAGAGGTCATTATGAGAAATTCGGTATTAAACAAATAGATAGAAGCCTTCATATGTATGCAATCGGGAAGACAGGTACAGGTAAATCTACGCTACTTGAGAATATGATAATAGACGATATTAGAAAGGGAAGGGGAGTAGCTGTCGTTGATCCTCACGGAGATTTGATTAAAAAAGTTTTAGATTTTATTCCGCAAAACAGAATTGATGATGTAGTACTCTTTGACCCAGCTGATAGGGAATTCCCGGTGGGTTTTAATATTTTAGAGAGCGTAGATCCAGATTTAAAAAATATTGTTGCTTCTGGGGTAGTAGGGATTTTCAAGAAAATTTTCGGTGAAAGTTGGGGACCACGATTAGAATACATTTTAAGAAATACGGTCTTGGCATTATTGGATTATCCAGGTGCGACAATGTTAGGGATACTAAGGGTTTTAAATGACCAAAATTATAGGTTAAAAGTAATTGGGAAAATTGAAGATCCTGTTATTAAAGACTTTTTCATAAATGAATTTGAAAAATATGACCAGAAGTTTAGAAGTGAGGCTATTGCACCTATACAAAATAAAGTAGGTCAGTTTTTATCATCAAGTACCATAAGAAACATTGTTGGCCAACCCCAAAGTAGTTTCAATTTAGAAGAATTAATGAATAACAAGAAAATTATTCTATTGGATCTATCGATAGGTAAAATTGGAGAAGATAATTCGGCGTTGCTTGGTTCTATGATGATTACAAAAATGCAGTTATCAGCAATGTCACGAGCATTAATTCCGCAAGAAAAAAGAGTGCCATTTTATTTATATGTTGATGAATTCCAAAATTTTGCAACAGAATCATTCGCAGTTATATTATCCGAAGCTAGAAAATATAGATTAAATCTTATAATGACAAACCAGTATATTGCACAAATGCCAGAAATTGTAGCTAATGCAGTTTTTGGTAACATTGGAACATTAATATCATTTAGAGTTGGAGCAGGGGATGCGTCGGGAATGGGAGGAGGGGAGAGCGCAGGGTTGGAAAAAGAATTCGAACCAGTATTTACTGCAAATGATTTAGTGAATCTGGATAACTATCATATATATTTAAAAATGGCGATTGATGGAGTGACAACAACGCCATTTTCTGCAAGGACTTTACCGCCCACTAGCAATCCTGAAAATACTACAGAAGATGTGATAGAAATGTCTCGTAAAAAATATGGCAGAGAAATTCATACGGTAGAAAATGAAATTTCTAAATCGGCTGAATATGGAATGCTTGAAACTAGTATGCAAGATCTTATAAAACAAAAAGAGAAAGATATCAAAAAGTCTCAAAATACTACCGAAGTTGAAGGAGATAAATATCGAAAAGTGATAGATGCTAATAATGATAGATGGTACTATAAGCTATAAACAAGGCAGGGGAGTCCTCAAAATCGATGAAATAACTTATATCTAATATTAAATATAATATAAAATCTTATTATATAGATTTCAGAGAACACTTTGATACTATTTGTCTCTGATTAACAGTTTAATTGTACTTATATTGCCTGTATTATTCTTAAAATATGATAATTGCTAATTATATGTTAAATATTAAATAACACACTGTCATTTACGTGGCATATAGCACTATTCTGGGGTCGCACAATATTACTTATGCGACTTAATAGTTATTTAATATCTCGATCCATCTCGATGTTATTCAGTATCAGCTCTGGTTGATAACTTAGTAGTGTAGCCCTAGAGAATTACATAAATAAGCCCGTAATTATGCACGAAATTCAAGCGACAATTGAAGATGAATTTGTAGTATATTCAATAATGATTATAGCTAATAATACTAAAAAATTGTCATATAATTGATAGTATATAAATAGAACGATTAGATTGAATGTTTATCGAAATATTTTTGAAATTGTTGTATATAAATATCATAAATTTAAAAATGTAAATTATAAGCAACCAAGCCGTTCAATTTAATTTTAAATTATAAAAAGTTCGGTTCTATCGCCTATTCTGTATAGTTATTATATATATTTAAAAACCAAGAAGTGTTTATAATATCGATAAATAATAAGATAAAAAAGCCCCAAAATGCGATTTAAGAACATTTTAATCACATAAAGATAATTTATATCATCTACAAAATTATTTAATTAAAAATAATTGTAATTATACAAAAAAATACGTATTTAGTTCACGAACGTGATTTTTTAATTTTGTGTTTGATATTGTTCCATGTTACTAAAAGCGGTGAAGCAACAAAAATTGAGCTATAGGTTCCAATCGTGATTCCAGCAAGTAATGTCAACACAAAAGGCCTTATCGATCCCCCACCGATGGTTGTCAGTGCCAAAAGAACCAATATTGCAGTTACAGAGGTGTTGATCGATCGAGCCAGTGTCTGATCGATACTTGAATCTACTACTTTTTCTAGAGATTCGCTATGGGGACTGCGTAAAAGATTTTCTCTTATTCTATCAAAAACTACTATAGTATCATGGACTGAAAATCCGAGGACGGTCAATAGTGCTACAAGAAGATAACTGTTGGCCTCAAAACCATAAAAGTGATTTATTGTGCTAACAAATCCAAGGATGATTAGGATATCGTGGCATAAAGCAACGACTGTTGCAATACTCATAGACCATGAGCTGAATGGTTGCTGTACTTTTCGAAATGCCCAAGCAATATATAGAATAATTCCAATAACCGCTACGCAAACGGCTATTGATGCTCTTTTTGTCATATCACTGCCAACAGTCGGTCCTATTGTTTGAACTTGCAATTCCTCTACCTTAGTAATACCAAGTGATTTATTCGATGTTAAATTGATTTTAATTGTAGAAATTATTTTGTCTACTTCTTTTTTAGAAATCGGCTCTGTTTTTATTTGCACGATATTATTATCAGAATTTGAAACTGATAGATCTTTTAGATCAAGATCTTTCATTGAATCTTTAATAGCAACTGCAGAAATATTAGTATTAAAACCGACTTTAATGAGTGTGCCGCCGGTAAAATCAGCACCAGGTTTTAATCCCCAAAATAATAATGCCAAGACACTTAATACGGAAATTATTATTGAAAATATATACCAGATGATTCTTTTTTTAATAATATTCATATGGTTACCTTTTTGATGCTTTTACCCCAGATTCTTAGCAGTGTTCTTGTTACAGTTATGGCTGTGAACATGCTGACCAAGATACCAATTGCTAGTGTTACTGCAAAGCCTCGCACCATGCCTGTTGTGCCATAATACAAAATTGCTGCTGTAATAAGGCTTGCTACGTTGCTTGGCCAAATGCTCGACCAACTCCTTTTAAAACTTTCTTCAATTGCAGTATTTATCTCTTTACCCTTTTCTATCTCTTCTTTTAATCTTTCGAATACCAATACATTTGCATCGACTGCTGCTCCAACGGAAAATATGAAACCTGCCAGTCCTGCTAAAGTAAGTGTAATGGGAACTAGTTTAAAGATAGCTAAAGAAATTATGCCATATACGCCAAGTGCAATAACGGCAAGAAATCCCGCTCTTTTATAATAAATAAACATGAAAATACAGATTAGTATAATCCCTAAAATACCCGCCATAAGACTTGACTCTATAGAATCCAATCCGAGTGTGGCGCCAATTTTATTTTCACTTTCCAAGTTTATTGGTACAGGTAAGGCTCCTGCATTGAGTAGTATTGATAGATCCTTTGCTTCTTGAATTGAATCTAAACCAGTGATTACCGCTTGCCCGTCTTCAATAACTGTTTGTACTGTAGGTGCACTAAGAACTTGACCATCTAATTCAATAGCTACAGGCTTTTGAAGGTTCTTTTGTGTTATTTCTTTAAAAAGTTTTGCACCTTCATCATCAAATGTCAGTTCTACCATTGGCGAGGCCGATTGAAATCCCTGATTTCCATTGTTTTTTCCCTGCTGCATTGTTGCATTAGCTTTTTTAAGATGCGCGCCCGTGAGTTTGGTAGCAACAAATTTATTGCTACTATCCATTTCCTTAAAAACTAGTTGGGCAGTTTGACCGATTAATTCTTTAGCTTTTTCAGTTTCGCTGACTCCCGGTAATTCAACCATCACTCCCGGTTTGCCACCTACTTCAGTCGATTGAATAACTGGCTCCGCTACACCCAATGTGTTGATCCTTCTGTTAATAACATCAATAACACCCTTTTTAGCTTCTTCCGGTGTTTTGCCCTGAAGATTTGATGTATCAAGAGAATATGTAAGTTGTACTCCGCCCTTAAGATCGAGTCCTAATCGCATTGACTTTCTGCCAAAAATCGTCGGGCCACTAGGCCAGACAATTAATATGGCAAAAACAGTAATAATGGCAAAAATTACAAGCCAAAAAAAAGGATTTTTATGCACTTGGTCCACCTTTTTGTCGAGCTAAATACTCCCCCACTGCCATTGCTGCCTTAGCGCCTTCGCCGGCAGCAATAACAATTTGTTTACCCCAGACATTTGTGACATCCCCCGCTGCAAACAATCCTGGGATTTTTGTAGAATTTTTATTATCTACTTCGATTTCTTTCCATTGATTTAAATTAACAAGCCCCTCAAAATGTGTTGTATTGGGTTGTGATCCTATCTCAATAAATATACCATCGACTTTTATTTGCTTTGTCTCCCCTGTTTTACCATCACGATATTCAACACCCGTGACCTTTGATTTATCATTTAAAATTTGTGTTGTATGGGCAAACGGGACAATTGTAACTTTATCTGAATTTTTTACATTTTCAAGAGTTATTTTTTCGCCATCGAGCCCTTCTGATATAGAGAGGACAAAGACAGTTGCATTATTTCTAATAAGCATCTCAACTGCTTCGGTTGCAGAATATCCCCCACCAATTACTGCTACGGTTTTGTTTTTAAAAAATGGTCCATCACATGTTGCGCAATAACTTACTCCTCTACCTTCGAATTCTTTTTCACCGGGGATATTGAGTCGTTTGGGGTTCTTACCTGCGGTAATAATAACCGTTGAAGATTTATATGTCTCCCCTCCCTTAGTGGTTATCGAAAATTCCTTATCTTTATAATCAAGTCTGGTAATCTCGTAATCAGTACCGATTTTGATGTCTGCTGATGAAGTTCCGGTGGCCTGTTGATGCATTTTATTAATTAATTCAATGCCACTGATTGAATTATAGCCCGGGTAATTGGCTACTTCGCCCGAAATAGCAGTTTGGCCACCAAGATTACTAGAAAGGACTAAGGTTCTCAAACGATTGCGCCCACAGTATATTGCGGCGGTAAGCCCTGCTGGACCGGCACCGATTATAGTAACATCATAAATCATTGGATTATTTTTGGCTTATTAATAGTGCTGTATCAACCATTCTATTGCTATAACCCCATTCATTATCATACCAAGCTACTACCTTCACCAAATCACCATCTACTACTTTTGTCAACGATAAATCGATGATTGATGAATATGGATCCCCAATAATATCAGTAGAAACGATAGGATCTTGTGTCACCCTAACAATGTTTTTAAATCTTGGTTCGTTGGCAGCATCGGTTAATATTTTATTTACTTCTTCTTTGGTGGTGTTTTTACCTACGAGCATAACAATATCCGATAAAGATCCGTTGATGACCGGGACTCGAATTGCCATTCCGTCAAATTTATTTTTTAATTCGGGCAATGCTTCAGTTGCGGCAATGGCAGCGCCAGTGGTTGTTGGTATCACATTAACTGCTGCTGCGCGAGCTCGTCTTAGGTCTTCATGGGCTGTATCGTGGAGCCTTTGATCAGATGTATAAGCATGAACAGTGGACATTGTCGCTTTTTTAATGCCTAATGACTTATTGACGATATCAACCACCGGCGCGATACAGTTTGTAGTACAAGAGGCATTAGAAACACTTTTTTCGCCCTTGTATTTATCACTATTTACTCCGATAACAAGAGTCATCATTTCACCTTCTTTTGAAGGTGCTGATAAAATTACTTTTTTTGCTCCAGCATTAAGATGCTCCCCTGCTCCTTGAGCTGTTGTAAATTTGCCGGTCGATTCTATTACTACATCAATTTTATCGTCACCCCATGGTAAAAGTTTGGGATCTTTTTGGTTGTATACTTTTATTGTTTTATTGTTGACAGAGATGTATGTATCACTAGAACCAACGAGATACTTATATGGCCCGTAAACAGAATCATAGTGCAATAGATGTCCGAGTGTTTTAGCGTCAATTAGATCGTTAATAGCAACCACATCTATTTCGGGATTATCAAAGGCAACTTTAAAAACCGATCGTCCGATTCTGCCGAATCCATTGATTGCTAAGCGTATCATCTATTCCTCCTTGCCAAATAATTTGCTTTCAACTTCTTTATTAACAAGGTTAGGTGGTATTCTTCCATCGATCATTGATTTAATATTCTCAACGACTATCTCCCCCATTTTTGTTCTGGTTTCAATAGTCGAAGAAGCAATGTGTGGGGTGATGATAACGTTTTGTAAATTTTTTAAGCCAGGTGTTAATTTAGGATCATTCTCAAATACATCTAATCCAGCACCACTGATTATTTCATTCTTCAATGCACCGACGAGTGCTCTTTCATCTACAACTGGACCACGAGCGGTATTAATTAGAATTGCTGACTTTTTCATTTTCTTTAGAGATTTAGCATTTATCATATGCTTAGTTTTGGGAGTAAGCGGAACATGAAGTGACACAATATCTGACTTCTCAAGAAGTTTGTCGAAAGAAACTTGGTAAGCACCAGTATCGTGTTCTAAATTATTATTTTTAGCAATATCAAAATATATTATTTTCATTCCAAGACCATTATGGCAAATTTTTGCCATATATGAACCGATATTGCCACAACCAACTATTCCCAGTATTTTACCATGCATTTCCGTCCCTAGGAATCCGTTGGGATCCCATCTAATGTACTTGCCGGCGCGGACAAATTTATCTGACAAAGTAATTTTTTTTGCACAATCAAGCATTAGGCCTACTGCAAATTCGGCGACAGAAATTGCAGCGACATCTGGAGTGTTAGTAACAGCTATCCCTCTTTTTGTTGCGGCAACTAAATCGATATGATCATATCCAACCGAATAAGTAGAAATAATTTTCAATGAATCTCCCGCTGCCTCCATAACACGATCATCGATTTTATCAGTGAAAATTGGGACAATCGCATAAGCTCCCTTACCACAACAACTTAGTTCCGAGCAAGACAAATTCTTATGGCAAGAATTTATTTGAACATGATATTTACCATCTTTTAATAATTCGATTATTCCGTGTTCGGGTATCGGATGAGTTATTGCGATTTTATAAGTCATTATATTTTAAAATTTTTTAATACTTGGTCTTGTAATTTTGGTAAACTCAAAAGCCCCTTTTGCGGCCCAACAAATTGGACCACACTGGCAGAATTGACGCTACCCCATTTCATAGCTTCTCTCAAATTTTCTCCTTTGGCAAGGGCAGTAACTAATGCTGCGGAATAGGCATCACCAGCGCCTGTATTATCGAGAGTTTTCACATCAACAGATTTACATTTGTAATTTTCATCTCCGTCAAACCCATATGAACCATTAATACCATCGGTAATAACACTAAAACCGGGGCCAAGTTCCTGCAATTTCGAAAGGAGCAACTCTATATTGTCACTATCATTATTTAAATATTGCTGTGCTTCTTGTTTGTTCATTACGATTAGATCGCAGATTTCGATAATCGGATTATATTTATGCGGTCCACTTTTTATTTGAATTGTGCCGGGACTAAAAGCGATTTTAGAATTATTATCATTAGCAAATTTCACAATATCATCGATAATGGCATCTCCGCCAATATTGGTGGATGTTAAATAAATCCATCGTGCCGGCTTAGGATTAGTAAATAAGTATTTTCGAGGTTGGTGATGAACCAACAGTGTTCTTTGTCCCTTATAAACTAATGCAATTGTCTGATTAGTGATATTGCCGCGAGTAATGTTGTCCAAATTAACATCTTCTTTTTCTAGTGTGTGGATTATCTTTCGGCCATCTTCATCGTTACCTACCTCTGTTAGTATGGAAGTTACTAAACCAAGTCTTGATGTGCCGATGGCGACATTAGCAGCATTCCCGCCGACAGTCGAATGAATTTCATCGACTGGTATTTTCTCTGACAAATCAAAACATAACTCGTGTTCCCTGTCTTTACCAATATGGCGGACACAAGCATCATTTGGATCAAGTAAATAATAGATATCTATACCGACATCGCCAATTGTTAATATATCTATCAACACAACCTCCTAAAAGCTTTTAAGGATTCTTCTATGATATCAGGAACATCAATATGATATTTAGTTATTAAGTCTTCTGGATTTCCTGATTCACCAAACTTGTCTCTAATGCCAACGATTCTTACAGGCTTGGGGCGATTGGATGATATTAATTCTGAGATAGCACTTCCCAACCCCCCAATTATCTGGGCGTCTTCGGCAACAACAACTCCTCGGGCGTTTTTTACAACCGAAAGAATTGTAGTTGTATCAAGCGGTTTTATTGTGTGACAGTTGATTACTGAAGCGTAGATTCCTTCACGGCGCAACTTAGCAGCAGCTATTAATGCTCTATATACCATTATCCCACAACTGATGATCAATATATCGTTGCCTTCTGTTAATATTTCTGCTTTACCAATTTTATAGTTCTCGTCTTGAGGCACTTTAGGGGTATCCATTCGGCTTAGTCGTAAATAAATGGGACCTTTATGTTTTGCGGCGGCTATTGTAGCAGAATAAGCTTGTTTAGCATCAGCAGGGGCAATAAGTGTGATATTGGGCAGTGCTCGAATCATTGCAATATCTTCAAGCATCTGGTGAGTAGCGCCATCGGGGCCGGTGGCGATTCCGCCATGAGTAGCAATCAGTTTCACATTCGCGTTGTTATATGCAACTAAAATTCGGATTTGATCATAGGCACGGCCAGTTAAAAATGAAGCGTATCCTGCCGCAAAAGGAATTTTACCCTCGAGTGCCATGCCTGTGGCAATACCAACCAAATTCTGCTCTGCGACACCGACATCAAAAAATCGCTCAGGAAATTTTTGGGCGAATAGATCAACCTTAGTTGATTCGGCAACATCGGCTGTTAAGGCAACAATATCGGAATTTTTTGCGCCAAGTTCAAGTAGCGCCTTACCAAATCCTTCACGCATTGATTGAGTATATTTTTGATCTTGCATTTATTTCTCCGAAAAAGATTTTTCAATTTCTTCTTTGGCAGAATCTGTTTTTGATGGAGGGAAAACCTTGCCGTGCCAAGAACAATTATTTTCGATTGATGGTATTCCTTTGCCCATAGTTGTGTGGGCAATAATAATTGTCGGTTGGCCTTGGCCATGAACCGCTTCGGTAAGTACTTTATTCAAATCTACAAAATCATGGCCGTCTGCTTCTAATACTTGCCAGCCAAATGCTCTATACTTTTTTCCAAGCGGCGCGAGGCCGATTACATTTTCTGTCGATCCATCTATTTGGCATTTATTACGATCGATAATTCCAATTAAATTATCTGCTCTGTAATGACTAGCTGCCATTGCTGCTTCCCAAGTTGACCCTTCTTCTTGCTCGCCGTCACTCATTAAACAATAAACATTGCTTTTAATGTTATTTAATTTTAGCGATAATGCTTTACCAAGAGCAACCGACAGGCCCTGCCCCAGCGAACCGGAGGATGTTTCGACTATTGGCAAATCAGTAAGACTGGGATGGCCTTGCAGCCGGGAATTAATTTGGCGAAAGGTGCTTAGCTCGTTTTCTTTGAGGAAGCCAGCGACCTTAAGCGCACAGTAAAGTGCTGGACAAAGATGACCGGCAGAAAGAATAAAGCGATCGCGTTCTTTCCACTCCGGTTCGCTGGGGCGATATTTGAGAATTTTAAAAAATAGAATGGTGATAATATCGGTGACCGATAAAGAACCACCGACATGGCCCGAGCCTGCTTCGGTAGTCATCTCGATTATCGCGCGGCGAATATTATAAGCATGCCGCAATAGACTTTCCCTCTCCCTTTGAGTCACTCCGCTCCTTATTGGCTGATGATACTAATCAATTTTTGATATTCTCCCGACGGATTATCCCCTGTTAAAACTGATCCAACGTAAGCAATGTCGGCGCCAGCTGCTTTTACATCGGATATATTATCTGCATTAATGCCCCCATCAGCTGAGGCTAAAGCCGATACATTTTTACTTTTAATGTATTTAATTTTAGCTAATTGTTTTTCGTCAAATTCTCTCCCCTGCTTCCCTGGTTCAACTGTCATAATCAAAAGTTCGCTGATAGCAGCTAACTTATCAGAAACTATATCGAGATTTGTTTCTGGATTTATTGCTAAGCCAAGTATGTCACGAGGAATTTTAACTATTATATCGCTCCAGTTATACTGCGACTCAGCGTGAATGATAATTCGATGCGGTTTGTATGGTAATAATTTTGCAATGTATTCATCTGGCTTTTTAACCATCAAGTGAAAAATAATTTTTTTGTTTGCTGGCATATCAACTTTTTCCAGCGCAACTGTTTCTTGGCCAAAAGACGAATCAGCAATATCAATTTGAATAGAATCTGATAAATCCTCAACAGCGTTATACTGTTTGGTAAAATCATCACCATCATAAGCTAATATCGTAGGAATTATTGTCATAATTATTGGTCGATTTCTTTAATCCTTTTATGGTGGCGCTCTTCGGTACTAAGAGGTGTGGCTAGCCAAACATCAACAATTTTACTGGCTTCTTCTTTGCTTAAATAGCCAGCTGGCAGCGACAATATATTAGAATTGTTATCGTTGCGTGATTCGCGAGCTACTCCGGCATTCCAAACTACGGCAGCGCGTACCCCTTTGAACCTGTTAGCAGCCATGGCCATCCCCTGTCCCGACCGGCAAAAGAGGATTCCCTTATCTTCGGGATTCTGGCTGATTTTTTGAGCAACCACCTTGGCAAATTCCGGATAGTCGGAGGGTTGATTGTCTTTAGCACCCAAATCTTCAACCCTCTCCCCTTTTCCAGATAAATATTTACGGATATATTCTTTGAGTTCATATCCTGCGTGATCACTACCAAGATAAATCATATTGCCTCCATTTTTCTCAAATTAAAACCTTATAAGGGTTTAGCTCTCTTAGGTAATATTCTACCAGATTTAATACTCCTGTGCCTCTTGAGTTGGCTTGGATAAAGAAATTGTTAATTTTGAGCTGTTTCTCTCTTTTGGTTCGAGGGTAACCATCTCTCCGATATCTCCTTCGTAAATAATTTTTTGTTCTGGCAACGAGATGTCATTGATTGAAATATAAAGTGGTTGATCTTTGAATTTGAACTGATCGTTAATAATTCTAGTACCATCTAATCGCCAAAGACGAATATCACGGACAGTGAATTCTCCCATTGTCTGTTCCCCACTTGAAGTAATCACTTTTCCTGAAAACTTCTTATTTTGAAGTAACTTAGGATTTAAAAATTTAAGTGTTAAAATATAATCTCGGGCCGGTTCTGCCTTTTCTATTTCAGGAGTGGTAAAATTATTTTTCAGGCTTTGTTTTGGAGCGGCAGTCTCTTTGCACACTAATAAAATTACCAATATCACTAAAATAATAGTAAGAATAATTTCTAATATAAATTTATGTATTTTCACGTCTCTAAGGGTTCAAGAGAAGATTGCCAAGAATGATTACTTGCTAAGTTCTTTGTTGATATAGTTTTCAAGATCATTAAAATTTGAAAGCTGGACTTGTTTGTTATTAACAAAGAATGTTGGAGTGCCTTGAATTTTAAGGGTTTCACCATCTTGAAGATCGCCTGTAACTAAATCAGTATATTTTGTCGATTTAAAATCCTGTTTAAATTTTTCTACGTCGAGTCCAATTTCTGAAGCGAACTTTTCAAAACTATCTTCACTCAAACTGCTTTGATTAGTGAAAATTTTATCATGCATTGCCCAGAATTTATCTTTTCCCTGGGCACCCGCTGCTTCGGCCGCTTCAGCCGCTTTTTGAGATAAAGGATGCATTGTTAAAGGAAAATGGCGGTAGACAAATAGAACCTTATCATTATATTTATCAAGTAATTTGTTAATTTCTTCGTTAGCTACTTTACAATAAGGGCATTGATAATCGGAAAATTCGACAAGGGTAACTTTAGCATTTAGGTTTCCTTTGGTATTTCTTTTAGTACCGAGTAAGGTCTTAGCATCTACGGCTTGACTAGCGGTTGTAGCGTTATTGCCAGTTGCGTCAATAGAACCATCGATTGAAGTTTGTGGTGAAGTCTTACCTCTGGCAAAGAATAATATTCCACCGAATGCCAATGCAGCGATGAAGATAATAGCTAAAAAGTTACGCATTATTTCTCCAATTCTCCCCTTATAATCTGTGAGATTTTATTGATTGTTACGTCAAGTTTATTTTGAATATTATGAATAGTGTGGTCGCAGTATTTGCGCTGCTGCAATTCTTTTTCAGCGATATTAATACGCTGTGCAATCACCTTATCATCCATTTTTCTTTTGCGCAAGCGCTTTTCCAGTTCTGATTTAGTGGCATAGACAAAAATTAATTCTGCTTGTTTGCCGAATATATTTTTAATATTTTTAGCACCGTTAATGTCGATTTCTAAAAGGACATTGTGTTTGTCTTTAAGTATTTTTTCGACGCTGTTACGCAAAGTGCCGTAATAGTTTTTTTGATAAATATTAAACTCTAAAATTTCACCGTTTTTGACCATTTTTTTGAATTGGTCGGCCGAGACAAATTCGTGGCGACTTAGTTTCTTGTCATCTTCTCTTGGGGCACGGGTAGTAGCTGTTTTTGCCCAAACCAAATTAAGTGTTTTATCATCCACCAAAGCGCTGGTAATACTGCCTTTGCCTGCTCCGGAGGGCCCGACAATGATAAAAATTTTATTCATTTATAATCCTTTTCATATCGTCTGGTAACGATACTTTAATATCAACCAATTTATTGTGAGCGGGACTTCTGAATTTTAATTCTTTAGCGTGTAACATCTGGCGAATGACCTTTAACTTTTCTGATAATTTACGGCAAGGTTTTGTTGAGTAATCTCTATCGCCCAAAATCGGCGTACCTAACATTTTAGCATGGAGTCTAACCTGGTGAGTGCGTCCGGTTTTGATATTAAATTCAATGAGGCTGATATCATTGCCATCAACTTTTAATGATTTGATAACCCTATAAAGACTAACAGCTTCACGGGCTTTATTATCCGTAAAACTAATTAAATGGCTGGCGCGCTTGGTGCGGTTTTTGCCGGCGCGAGTGATTTTTGAGGTTATCTTGCCTGATTTTTGCTGGGGTTGCCCACAAACTGCAGCCAGATAATTTTTATATATTTTACGATCGTGAAATTGCTTCTGTAACTCTATCAAATCATCAGGAGTTTTGGCCAACACCATAGCACCGCTGGTATCAAAATCCAAACGGTGGACTATCCCCTCGCGTCCTGTAATCCATCCATTTTTAGCAACTTTAGGCTGGTTTTTCCACCACTTCGCTATACTCGGTGATTTATCGGTAGTATTTAGACCATGGGACAATATCCCTGCAGGTTTATTGATAACAGCGCAAGAATTATCTTCGTACAAAATCGGAATCCTTAAGCCAGATTTTATCATTCGATCCTCAGTGTTTCTTCGGTTTCTTCTATCGCCTTTTGACTTTTGATTTTATCGACTACCGTTGTCAGTTTCCTATCACGGGTGGTAGAAACCGATTGGAATTGCCTGCTGGCTGAATCAATGCGGATACCCAATTTATCAACTTCTTCTGAATATTTTCTGTATTCATCATCAAATTTGTGAATAAGGCCAATGATGTTTTGCAGATTTTCCTGATATTGGAAATTAGTATGAGCTTGTTTGATCATCCTTAATATCGCGGTAAAGCTAAACGGTCCGGCTAAGATCACTTTTTTATTCATTGCCTCTTCCCAAACTGAATTAAATCTGTCGTAAATAAAACTAAAAATCATTTCGTTGGGAATAAAAAGGATTACAAAGTCAACTGTTTTCTCTTGGGGGTTAATGTACTCTCGTGAAGTAACTTGTTTAATTTTGGTTTTAACGTCTTGCTGAAATTTCCTTAAATATCCTTCCTGTTCTTCTTTGTCTTTGCATTCGACATATTTGACCAACGAGCGATATGGAAATTTGGCATCGATGTTGATTTTAGTTCTATCAGGCAGAAAGATCGTAAAGTCCGGTCGTGAATCAACAGTGTCTTGGCTTTGGTTGACTCTGTAGTCTTGGCCTACTACAAAACCAGCCATTTTAAGAAGATTCTCGGCAACTTGCTCGCCGAATTGGCCGCGCAACTGATTGTTGGATAAAAGATTTTTTAACTGGTCGGTACTGCCTTTTAGTTCGCTAGTTATTTGCTTATAACTTTCCAGCTCGTTTTTTAATGCTGAAAAAGAGCGTACTCTGTCTTGATCACTTTGGCTGAGTCGCTCTTCATTGCGGCGGATGTCGCGGCGAATTTCCTCAATAAGTTCGGCAATGGCTGATTTTTTTCCTTCCAGATCGGTGCGGATTTCTGACTTCTGCCCTTCTAAAACTTGTCTAGCCAGTGTTAAAAATCGTTCACTGTTTTTATCAAGAGCGTCATTGGATAGTTTGGAGATAGCGTTTTCATCAACGCCAGATTTACGCTGCCTTAAAAGAACTGCTACAAGAGCGCCAATTAGAATGCCGATGATACCAATTAAGATATAAATAAATGTTGACATTGTGTCATTATAGTAACAAAAAATATTGATAAGATATAGATCAGGCCCGCGCGCGAAGTGGCGCAGCGGGCCTGACAGAGGTGTTAGATGGTAGGCGGTAAGCCGAGGAAGAAGCGAACTGCTTCCTCTGACGTGATACTATCGGCTGGCGGATAGCCGGCCAGCTTTAGTAGAAGATCGGTCACCTGGCGCATAACACGCAGGTTCTTCGTCAGTTCAAGAGCAGTGAAAATCGACTTGTAGGCAGCCGGCATTACTCTGAGCGGGAAGCAATCCTTACTCAGATTGGTTGCATAACTGCCTATTCTGCCGAATGAGTCGAAATCACAAACAACCAGCTCGGGGCGGACGAAGGGCTTCGACTGGCTGCAGACAACGATCCGCGTCGCTGGCCCAGTGCCGCAGATCGGACACGGGACCGTACTTTTTATTGTCTGCTCGCCCTGTTTGCGCCTGAGCTCATAGTGCCGGCGTAGTCTGTCGTCGGGTCGATCTGAGCAGACGCGTCTGGTGCGATAGGGATGCCGCAGCATCTCAACGTCAACACATCTGCCCGCGCGTTCGCCGGTTTCGAAGAAGAGAGGTATATCCCCTCCTATTACTGGTAACATCATCTGTGATGACAAGGTGCGTCAGCCTCCCTTCGGTGTAGTTTAGTCTCGGGCTGATTTCTTATTACTATACCATAAAATGGACCAAAAGTCAAGCCTAAATTTATATTTGGCGTAGACTATGTGGTCTGCTACAGGCGGATTATACGTGGTCAATACCACGTGATAATATAATCACATAAAAAGTTCTCGACTATGCTCGAACGATATTTGGATTAATAAAGTTTTATCGAGTGCGTAAAGTCTATCAAGTATTAGAAAGGGACCCTCCATTTTAGTTGGGATGACAAAAATTACAGATTTTGGGCGATGGTTTTGCCAAACTCATATGATGCTTCGGGGCCGTTGCCGGTGATGATTTTACCATCAACTTCGACTGGTTTATTAGTTAGGGCCGCGCCGCTTTGTTTTAGGCTCTCGTTTTGTGAAGGATCACAAGTTGCCTTTTTACCCTGTAGGATACCGATTTTGGCCAATAAAAGCGGCGCGGCACAAATCGCCGCTACCACCTTGCCGGCATTGTAGAAATTTTTAGCAATATCCTGGACTGTCGCATCATCAGCTAAGCCAATTGATCCTGGGCCACCGATAAATACAGTGGCATCGTAGTCGCCAGGATTAACATCAGAAGCTATAACATCAACCCCTGTCTTGCCGCCCAGTTTGCCGTGAGCTTCCTGAGTGGTGCTTGTTATCACACTAGTGTGACCAGATTGCTCAAGCGCGGTTTTAGTATCGGCAAGTTCTTTGTCTTGATAGCCTTCAGGTGCAATAACAAGCAGTACTTTGGACATAATACACCTCCAATTTAAATCTCAAATTTCAAGCATCAAATATCAAACAATATCTAAATTTAAAAAATATTAATATTTAAACTTTAAAATTTCGAATTTGTTTGTTATTTGTGATTTGGTGCTTGGCTTTTCTTGCTTGTTATATTTTTTTCGACAACAACGGTGCAGCTGGAGAGGACGGCGGCGATAGCGCCAACAGCAGCCAAAATCGGTGCTAGGGCGACACCAACTACCCCAAGGGTCAGGTTGAATCTTGCCACTTCGGTACCATCTGGTTTGAGGATGATGATTCTTCGAGCATTGCCTTCTTTGATTAGATCTTTGACTTTGCTAACAACATCTTCCCCTTTTACCTTAAACTCCTCGCGAAATGTCTTTTTTGTTTCTTCCATTTTATCCTTTCTTGAGTTTAGATTATCATATTGAGGTCAATACAAAAAGTCCCGCCGTCGGCGGGACTTTTTGTTGATACTACCCTATTTCTCTTCTGTCTTACAGTTGCAGCAATGCTCACACAGTTCTTCGTCACATTCGCATTTTTTCCCATCTTCTGCCATTGGCCCGCCACACTTTTTACATTTCTTTTCTTCTTCCATTTCCCCTCCTAAAAAATTAATATTTTACCCTGAGCAAGCGAAGCGAGTCGAATGGGTTACTTCTTTTTTGCCTTCGCTTTCCCCTTCTTTTTCTGGGTAGATGGAACCCAGCCGGTCTTTCTGAGCGAACCATAGACATAAGCATCGGTACGCTCCTTACCAAAGCCCTTCTTTTTAGCTTGGGCTTTGAGCTTCCTTTCGAGTGCTTTAGGCATTTTGCCTCCTTGGGATTATTATAGCAAAAGTTAATATCTGCTGCTGCCGAATTCTTAACCCTTTCTACACTTCGTAGGTGTAAGAACTGTTCGGGCTATTTCTTAACCTGATGGAATTTACACTTCGTAGGTGTAAGTGGTTAGCCGGTGTAGTTATCGATAAGCAGAGACTTGATAATTGAGAGTTCGCGCTGGTAAGAGATTCTATCATCGACAAATTGCTGGTACTTGCTAGGAGTCATATTGATATATTTTCGATGTTCGGTAATTTTGTTTGCAATATTTTTGCGATTTAAATACTCATGATATGAAGAAAATTTCCATTTTTCTGGTTTTCTGACAAGACCGGCAGAGCTTGGATTTAAATGAATGTATCTTGTCAGATGAATCAGTTGCTCGTCACTATCAACAATAATACTTTTAAATCTGCCCTCCCATAACGGCCCCTTGCGAATATGTTTACAGTTAAAATATCTTGTATAACTGTTAAGCAGCCGAGCAACGTATTTTGATATTCCCTTATCATGTTTTTGTTCGAGTAATAAATGGATATGGGTTGGCATAATGCAGAATGCAATTATCGTCACTATTTTTCTTTTGCTGTTGATGGTATTCAGCCTAAATTCTGACCTTTGATCAATAGGCATTTCTCTATATAGAGCGTATTTTGTGTCGAAATCTTTAAAACTGAATAATTCGATTAACTCCATTAGTCGTAAATAATCACTATCGTCGTTAAAGACTTGGTATTGAGCAATACTTCTACTGACAATGTGATAAAGATGATTGTTAACAAGCGGATCTTTTCTCATATTTACATTGTATCAAAACTTGCTTTGTCCTAACCAGTAATCTCCTACACTTCGTAGGTGTAAGGACGGTTCGGGCTATTTCTTAACCTGATGGAATTTACACTTCGTAGGTGTAGGTGGTGGGGTTAGGATAACAAAGAGGGTGTCGCGGGGAAAAGAAGGTTGTAAAGACCTGCCCCGCGGCACCCTGGGTGCGCAGATGTCAGCGCTGATCGTGATTGCCGGCTACTCGCCGGCCTTGTCCCCCTCTGTTGCCGGCGAGTCCTCTACTGTCTGACCCGCTGGCTCCTCGCCGTCGCCGGTCGAGGCCTCGGGCTCGTTCTGTGCGCCCGCTATGAGGACCTCGAACATATTGATGACCTCGTCTTCGTTGTCGTTGAAGATCTTGAACGCTGCTGCGATGAGGTGTATGCGGCGGTCCAGCTTAGCTCTATCGACACCCAACTTCTCGGCCAGCTGGTCCCGTCTCTCATTGTCCTCTTCGGCCTCGGTGCCTTCTACCACGGGCCAGTGAGGCTCTTGCTTGTCGTCGACCTGCTGGGCGACGGCCTGGAGAGCCGTGATGAACTCCTCGCCGGCGGTCGACTCCGAGACCTGCACGAGGCATTCTGCCAGTCGCTGGACAGCTGCCACAGGAACAGACTTCGGCCCTTCTGCCCTACACTTCTTTGCTCCGTCGCACATGGCCGTGAACAGCGTGAGGCAACTCCCCTGGATACCTTCGGTGACCTTGGTACACTCCTGCCTGAGGAGCTTGGGAATGGCCTGCACGAGGAGCCAGTCTCGCATCTTCTCGTAGGCCTTGGTTCTTTCGTGGTCCCAACTCCTGTACGCACCATCGTAGTCGGCTGTGGCTGCGAGGATTACAGCGAGCAGCAATGCACTTGCTGTGCTGTACGGGAGATTGTCTCTAGCAGTGATGGTGTATCTGTCAACGCTGTTGAGTTGGACTTCCAGCACTGGCGTCCCTGGCGGCAACTTCTCGAATGCTGCCGTGTCTACACCATCTGCCGATGTGGCAACAATAACTGCCAACCGGCTGGGATTGTTCCAGGCATCGGGAGTCGCCTGCAGTACCAATGGCCAAAGGCCGTCCGGAATCGGGAGATCAACGCGATGAGTCCGGATTGTCTCCGTACCCAGGAAGGGAGAGGACCCAGTCAAGATCCGAATGGCTTCTTGAACGCGTCGGACCTCCTCCCAATTCTCCAACTCAATACCGAAGTTTGTCAGGTTGGACCCCCGGGTGCCTCGGATGACTTGCGTGATGTCTGGACTATACCGTAGACGACGGCCTGTCCAGAAGCGAGAAGGCATCACTTTCTCCAAGAGGGATCCTGGCACTTGGAATGTGTCGAGGAAGCTCGTGTCCTCGAGCCCGAGGAGTTCTTGGAGGGGGTAAGTCTTGCCGGTGTGTTGTTCGAATATCCTCATTGCTGTACCTCCGCTGGGAGGCGATACCGGAGCGGGCAGTTTGCCGATTTATCTATCTCCACTCGGTCGGAATGAGCGGGTGGCTTGATAGAGAATCGTCGGGGTCTGCTCGGTGCGATAAACTTGCCCAGCACAAGCGTTTTGGGTCTGCTTGTTAGCGACCATGTTGACTCCCCGTATGGGGAGGTACTACCGATGTCAAGGAACGATAGTTTATAGTATCAAATAATTAAAATAATATCAAGGTATGAAGGGATCCCCGCCTGAATGATACCCGCCAGTATGGCTATGTCGGGCTGGCAGTCGGGCAGGCCTCCGCGTTGGTCGGGATGACACCGAGAAAGTAGATAGTTCTCGACCTTGCTCGAACAATAAAATGAGATTGCCGCGTCGTCCCGCTGCTGGCAGGACTTCTCGCAATGACATTTGAGTTATGAGTTTTGAGCTATGAACTATGAGTTCTTATATTTATACGGGCAGATGTTTTTGTAGGCGCACCAGTGACACTGGTTGTAACCAGGGGTGGCGCGAAACTCTTCTTTTTTAAGCCCATCAGCAACTTTCCTAATCTTCTCTTTAGTTTTTTCCAGTTCTTTATCTGTAAATTGATGTTGCCCAATGACGCCCGATTCCACAAAATAAAGTGAGGTTTGTGGCCTGTTTTTTTCGATAGTGATGTTTGCCATAGCGTAAATTTGCATCTGTGTTGATTGCTTAACGCGCTCCTTAGCTTTATAAAGTTCTTTAACATCTGAAGTCTTAAAATCGATAATCTCTTTCTTGTCTCCTTTGCCAAAAACAGTATCAAAGCGCCCGCGGATTTTTATGCCATCAAGTTTGAATTCAAAGGGATATTCTACGGCAGTTATTTCACGCGCGTACTTTTGCTCGCGCTCGTAAAAATCACGCAGTGCCTGTTCGCCAACCCGCTTTTTTCTGATTTCATGCTCGTGGGTTGTAAACCCTTCAGGCTGCCAGGACTTGTGATAAATGTCTAAAACTTCATCAAGCGAAGGTGCCTTGCCCTGTAGGCATCGCGCAAAATAAAATCCAATCGCTTTATGAATCACAGTGCCATAAGCCACTTCCCATTTAGTGGTTATCGGTACTTCCAAAATGTGGATGTATTCAAATTTTTTGGGGCATGTAATATAGTCGTCAATTTGATGTGGGTTGAGGCGGATAGCATCGGGTTTAATAAATTTGGTAACGCGCGGAACCTGTTTTTTGCCAATATCAAAAAGCGATAGTTTTTCGATAATTTCCATTTTTTTAACATCAGGAATTTTAGTAACTTCGGTTCCCAATGCTTCGAAAACAAATTGGCTGATTTTTTTCTCCCGGACTCCCCTGTCGTAACGGCGCGCCACCGATAAAATCACTTTTTCTTTGGCGCGAGTCATCGCGACATAAAAAAGCCGCCGTTCTTCTTGGATATGAGTATCTCTATCGGCAGTTGGGCCAGTTAACTCATGTGGTACCGGCAAGGCGTCAGTGCGGTGGCGCGCCGGAAATCTGTCAGCAGCAAGTGTCGGTATAAAAACAATCGGCCACTCTAGGCCCTTGGCGCTGTGAACCGTCATTAAAGTTATGGCATTAACATCAATATCAATTCTGCTTAATGCGGGATTCTCCCCTGCCTCAACAAGTAAACGCAAGTTGTCAACAAAACCGATAACATTGGCATTTTCAGAGGCGCGGACAAAGTCCTTGATTTTTTCGTAAAAAGCGGCAATGTTTTCCAACTCTACTTGAGCCAAAATATCTTTTTCCGAGCGTTTTATCAAAGTTTTCAAAAGCCCGGTTTTATCGAGCCAGCGATAAATTAATTCGCCGACATTGTGGGTGCGGGCAAACTCCGTGTAGTTTTTGATATCCTCGATCAACTTTGCAATTTTTTCCTTTTCATCCCCCACTCTTCTTTTCAGTTCCGGATAATCATCAATGTTTTCCAGTACAGTGCGAAAGTGTAGATTTTTAAAGCGGATGTAACTAGAGATAGCTGTCATCGCGGTAGTATCAACACCATAAACTTCGGAGGTTGCTAAGTAGTACAAGCTGATATGGTCTTCGTAATTGACGATAACTTTAATAAAGCTAATAAGCAGCCGAATAATCGGCTCATCGTAAAGGCCGCTTGAACCAGGCGCGATATAAGGCAAACCCGCCGCGCGCAGCTGGTGGATAATGGGATCAAGTTGATTATTAGCGCGTGTTAAAATGGCGATATCGCTATATTTTTTGCTATTTGTTATCAAATTTTTTATATTATCTACAATTGATTTTGCTTCATTGAAATCATCATCATAGCGTAAAAATTGCGGCGACTCCCCCGCTCCTGTGCCAATTAATTTTTTATCTATCCCCGCTTTTATTTCTAATCGATTAGGATTGTTGTTAGTAATTAAATCGTAGGCGCTATCCAAAATTGGCTGGCTGCTGCGATAGTTTTTACGCAAGACAACTGTTTTACATTGAGGCCAATTTTTTTGAAAGTCTAAAATATTTTGGACAGCCGCGCCGCGAAAACCGTAAATCGATTGGTCGTCATCGCCAACGGCGGTGATATTTTGCCGTGGTGCCTTGCGGCCAAATAACAGTGTTAGTAATTCATTTTGAGCGATGTTGGTATCTTGAAATTCATCGACTAAGCAATATTGAAATTGATTTCTCACGTCTTTAAGAATGTGAGAATGTTCTTTGAGTAATTTAATAGTGAGGGCAATTTGGTCACCAAAATCAATGCTGTCATTGGCAGCCATCCACTCGTTGTAACATTTGAAAATTTGGGATAATTCCAAATAAGTTTGGCCTAGTGATTCGTCTTCTTTGTCTTTAGCATCACCTAAAAATTTTTCGGCAAAGTGTAGATATTTTTCCGGTGTGATCAAATTGTCTTTGAGCCGGTTGATGTGTTCGACAATGGCGCCGATGTATTTATGAGGGCTGCTTAAAGGGCGCAAGTGCTCAAGCTCGATGTCGAAAATTCTTTCGCGCAAAAAGACTGCTTGCTCCGGCTGGTTTAACACTTGAAAATCGGGGCTTAAACCAATCTCCAATGCATGGTCGCGCAGAATTATGTCGCCAAATGCATGGAAGGTGTGAATCCAAGTGTCAACAAAACCATAAGGCACAAGTTTATCAACTCGCGTTTCCATTTCCCCCGCTGCTTTATCTGTGAAAGTCAGGGCTAAAATGGCGGAGGGCGCTATCTTTCTCTTTGTGATGAGCCAGGCAATACGCCGTGTGATCACTGTTGTCTTGCCAGTCCCCGCCCCAGCAATCACCAACTGCGGCCCCGTGCCATGGGTCACTGCCTTTTTCTGTTCATCATTGAGATCATCTAAAAGTTTATCCATGATGCTATCGTAGTTTTAGCAGATGAATCAGTCAAATATTTATTGACTATTCAGAGGATTATGGGTACGATAAAGCCTAACGCTTTTGAGCGTTAGAGTTTTGCACGTGAACAGCGAACACTAGGCGTGCTTAGTGCGCCTCGAGTATAGCGGTCAGGAAGGAACGTGGCGGTATGACCAAAAGAGCAATGATCAATCTCCTGAGGAAAGATGTCAAAGCATGGAACGATTGGCGCCATGATCATCCGGGAGTACCCATCGACCTGAAAGGTGCCAATCTCACTGATATCGACCTGGAAGGTGCCGACCTTGTCGGTGCTAACCTTGTAGAAGCCAGGCTCAACGGGGCCTTTCTCAACGGATCTGACTTCAGAAAGGCCGACCTCACAGGCGCGGATCTTACCGGTGCTGACCTCACCGGGGCCAAGCTAGCTGAGGCTGACCTCACCGGGGCCAAGCTCACGGGTGCAGATCTCACGGGTGTCGACTTGTGGTATGTCACCGGGGTGACTAGGGAGCTTGCCCTTGCCTATCTCCTTTCTCTATCGGTCTCATGGGGCATGAAGGGGGTGTCCGTGGGGTTCACGGCAACTAACTGATTGGAGGTCTCTCTCATGCATACCCCCGCCATTCGAACTTTGGATGGCGGGGTGCGCTTATCCCTAACCTTTTGTTAACCTTGAGTTTATTAATTATTTAGATATTAAACTTATAAATGTAATTTGAGTACTATTTTAAGGCGAGACTGCATTAGTCAGTTTGTGCTATAATTTTTATACTAGGTGGATTTATGGCACTATCCAAACAGGATATAGGGAAGATAATTAGAATTTTCGATGTCTGTTTTCAATCAATTGATACTAGATTTGATGATTTTGAGATAAAGATGGGTCATCGTTTTGATAAGTTTTATACAAAATTTGACAGTCGTTGCGGTGTGATAGAGAAAAAGATTAATCGACTCGTTGGAATTAAAAGGAAAAGAAATCGTGCTTTAACTCATAAAATAGAACTTATTGACCGTCGCGTCAAAAAATTAGAATCACGAGCAATATAATAGAATTTATATTGGGGTGAGATCCTTCGCCTGCTGGCTCAGGATGACAGCCAAAGTTTTGGCTGTCATTTTATTGCGTCTTCGATTTTGGTTTTGAGATCTTTTTCGCTGAGCGCACCGGTATATTGGCCTTTAACTTGTCCGTCTTTTAAAATAATTATTGTCGGTACGCTCATTACATTAAATTTTCCTGCGGCTTGTGGACTTCTATCTACCTCAACCATTACAACTTTTATTTTGTCTTTCATATCCTCGGCAATTTTTTCCATAGTCGGCTTAAAGGACATACAGGGGCCACACCACGATGCCCAAAAATCAATCACCATCGGCCCTTTTTCTCCGACTACAATTTTATCGAAATTCTCATCGGTCGCTTCTACTATGGCTTCGGACATATCACCTCTCCTTTCACTTTTGTTTTACAGATTATATATTTATAATTGATAAACTCTGTTAATCCAAACATGATTGTGACAAAGGTTATATCGCCCAACAGTGTCCATTTAGCAAAGGGTAGTGCCAGAATATAACACTGGATCAATCCTGATAAGTCTTTGCTGTACATCGGCATGGTGAGCCAGGATCCGAAGTTAGTAATGATAAAAAAGATTAAACTGGAAAGTATCGTTGCCAGCATTATTTTGGGGATATTGGGTTTTTTGGCAATCCACATCCCTAAAAAGATGTTAATGATAAAAGCCCCATAAACAAAGGGCATAGTCCAGTGGAACCCAAGAAAAATGTCAGAAATAAACATCGCTAAAAGTGGCACTAAAAATCGTGTCCAGCCATTAAAATAACGTCCACTGTATATTGCAGTAGCGCCGACGGGAGTGAAGTTTGGTGGATGCGGCAAAAAGCGAGCAACAACTGCTACAGCCAGCAAATAATAAGGCAACTTAGTGTGACTAGTTGTGTTTTTCATACGGATTTATAGTTACTTAATCGCTAGAACTTTGTGTTTGTGTTTGATTTGTGTTTTGGATTTTATAAGTGGACTCAGTTAGTTCGCTACTTGATCTGTGAATCAGGAAATAAACCAGCCCGATCGCAAACGCGGCAATGATTAATATTATTACCACTTGTAATACTATCTTACTGGATTCCATATTATTGCTCAAGTTGGTTGGTAAAAATCGGTTCCTCATAGTTGCTACAAGTCATAGCTACCGAATCAATATCGTTGATGGTAACACCTGACGGAAAGTTGATTGTAGTTGAGTAATTACTATAAGCGCTATTTTTTAAATCGAATGGGACGACTACCTGAGTTGGATTGTTTGAACGTGTTAGGTATAAGTTGAAGCCGGAACATTGGCCGTTATATGTAAAATTGTCTAATGAAACCCCGGTTGTACTGATTATTTTAATTAAGCCTGAAAGATCATAGCGAGATGCTTTGATTTGAGATATACTGCCAATTTTAAGATTCGTTTTGATTGTTTCTGAGCTGGGGCGCGAAGTAGTAGTTGCATTATAAGCCGACGAAGATAACGATGGCTCGACAACGGTTGTCCTATCAATTCCCGGAAAATAATCCTCACTACTGGTAGTAGTTGACTTTGTAGTAGTACTGGTGGTTTTTTTGCTACAGCCAGTTAGCAAAAAGCTGATTGATATAAAAATAAATAAAACTATCAGCGAAATATTTTTCATTTGTATTTTTATTAAATTATTCTTCGAGTGAGTCCGTACCGCGGACGAATCGAGAAGCTTACGCTTGTAATAGTTCTCGACTCGCTTTACTCGCTCGAACGATAATGGGAAGTATTAAAAATCTATCCCCTTTTTAGCTATTATACCGCGATCGAAGGGATGTTTCACTTTTTTCATGTTCGTCACTGTATCGCAATGATTGATCAACTTTTTTATTGGTTTGTGGCCAGTGATAATGACATCAGTTTTTTTGCGCTTTAAAGGAATGCATTTTATTAATTTGTTGATGGTGATTAATTTCATATTGGGTAGGTCACCGTACTCGTCTAAAACTACTAAGTCCCACTTGCCATTTGATATCTCATCGTGGGCAATATTTATAGCTTTTTCGGCTGCTTTTTTATGATCATCGATCGATAGCTTGTCGCCCATAATTCCAACAAAGCCTTTGCCAGCGGCTTTAATAGTAATCATTTTCATAAGATATTTCGGTATCGCAAACTGTTCGCCGCTGGGCCAATCCCCTTTTATTGCTTGCAAAATTAAGCATCGATAATTATGGCCGGCAGCGCGCAGGGCGGCGCCAAGGCCTGCTGAGGTTTTGCCCTTACCATCACCATAATAATAAATAGTTAAGGGTTTAATCGGAGGGGTAAATTTTCTTGCCTTTTTCATTGTAAACCTCGATGGCTTTGTAAGGGCAGGCCTTGGCGCCATTTATTGCCTGTTCTAATTTCTTATCATCAACTTCCAATTGATAGGACCAGACTTCATCATCCGCTTTATGATAGGTATCGATCACGTCCGCCTTGAACTCATCATCAAGTTTATAAATCTCTGGTGCTATAGCTACACAAGTAGCCACTGATTGACATTTATTGCGATCGATTTTGATCAATATTTTCATAGTGTTTTATATTGTTCGAACGAGTGTAAACACAAGTTGAGAACTATTTAACCGAGAGTTCTCGACTATGCTCGAACAGTAATCCCTTTATCTAATTGTTTAGTTTGCCTGCCCGACTAAACGACATCCCGCCAGAATGACTTGTCGGGCTGGCAGTCGTTTGGGCGGGGTTATTTTTTATGGAATTTGGTAGTTCCAGTGGTTGCTTACGAGCAACCACTGGTGGCTCCGCAGTTGGGGCATTTGTGGCAGCGGCCGTTGGGTGTCATTACCGCGCCGCACTCTGGGCAAGGTGGTCCAGAATCACCCAAAGCCGCGGAGGCTGCCTGGTCGGCTACTGATATTTTTGTGCCAAACTGTATCGCTTCCTGATTTTTCTCAGTTGGAGTTTTATCATTAACCTCTGGTTTTATGGGGGTATCTGATAAAAGCGGTAGGCGGATTTTTGCCGAGCCGCCCTCGCCCTCGTCAATAAATGTTTTTCTCAGCCACTGGGCAATGAAGTCGGCAACACTTGTCGCAAAAGGAATGTCGGAGTCGCCGGTAAAACCGTGGGGATCAAAGCGCATATGCTCAAGTTGTTTAATGATAGTTTCGATAGGAACGCCGTATTGCAGGCCGACCGATGTGACCTTTGCGAAAGCATCAGCCATACCGGAGGCAAAACTTCCTTCTTGAGCCATATTAATAAAGATTTCTGCCGGTGTGCCATCGGGATAAAGACCAACTGTCAGATATAATTTGTGGCCGCCAATAGTTACTTTGCGAGTAATTGATTGGCGTTCTTTTGGGGGGCGGTTGCGTTGCGGTTGGTAAAGAATTATTTTCTCTTTATCATCACCCTCTTTTTTATCAGAGGAAGTGCTCAGTGGCTGTGAGAGTTTGGAACCATCGCGGTAAATAGCATTAGCTTTAATGCCCATAATCCAACCCTTCCAATAGGCAGTGGCAATGTCCTCTTTTGTAGCATCGTTGGGCAAATTGATAGTTTTGGAAATTGCTCCCGATAGAAATGGCTGAACAGCAGCCATCATTTTAATGTGTCCCATATAATCAATATAGCGAGTACCTTTACTGCCGCAGTGGCTGGCACAGTCGAAAACCGGCAGGTCTTCTTCTTTAATGTGAGGAGCTCCCTCAAGTGTCATTGTACCGCAAACATATTCGTTGGCCTCGTCGATTTCTTCTTTAGTAAAACCAAGAGCTCTTAGCATATCAAAGCCGGGTGCAATATATTCCTCAGCGGATATATTAAGTCGGTTCATAATATCGGTGCCAAGTGTATGGTGATTGAAAGCGAAACCAAGTTCAAAGACCGATGGCAATTGTTTTTCTACTTTTTCAATATCGCCCGATGAAAAACCTTTTTTAAGTAATGTTTCGTGGTTAATATGGGGTGCGCTTTTAAGGGAGGCAGTGCCAAGAGTGTAGCGCAAAATATCATTGATTTGATTGGAAGCATAGCCTAATTTTTCAAGAGCGATTTGCACCGAATTATTGATGATTTTCATATATCCACCGCCGGCTAACTTTTTAAATTTGACCAGAGCGAAATCTGGCTCGACACCGGTAGTATCACAATCCATTACAAGCCCGATAGTGCCAGTTGGCGCGATGAGAGTAACTTGAGCATTGCGATATCCGAATTCTCGGCCAAGCTTTAACGCTTTATCCCAAGATCGGTGGGCAGCGGTAAGTAGATATTCCGGCGTCAGCTCCTGGTTTAATCCTCGTGGCTTAATCGTTAAACCCTCGTATTCTTTGCTGGGAGTGTCATAAGCGGCGCGGCGGTGATTGCGAATTACCCTGAGCATTGCTGATTTATTTTTATTAAACTTTGGGAATGGCCCTAAATTTTTAGCAAGCATAGCGCTCGCGGCATAGGCTTCACCAGTCATAATAGCGGTAATGGCAGCAGCAATCGAACGGCCCTCGTCAGAATCGTAAGGGTAACCCATCGCCATAATTAAAGTGCCCAAATTGGCATAACCTAATCCAAGTGTGCGGAAATCGTAACTGTTTTGGGCCATTTCTTTAGAGACAAATTGGGCCATTAGAATTGAAATTTCCAGTGTGATAATCCACAGATGAACAGCGTGTTTGAAACTCTCAACATCAAAAACACCAGTTTTTGTGTCGTAAAATTTCATTAAATTTAAACTGGCTAAATTGCAGGCAGTATCATCCAAAAACATATATTCCGAACAGGGGTTAGAGGCGTTGATCCTGCCGGAGGCGGGGCAGGTATGCCATTCATTGATAGTGGTGTCGTATTGCAGGCCGGGATCGGCGCTATACCACGCTGCATCGCAAATTAAATCCCATAATTCTTTGGCTGGCAATGTTTTGGAAACATGGTCGGGATCAGTACGCCATCTCAACTCCCAATCATCTTCCTTATCAACGGCACGCATAAATTCTTTGGTAACGCGGATAGAATTGTTAGCATTTTGGCCTGATACTGTTTGGTAGGCTTCCCCGTTGAAATCGCTATCATAACCAGCGGCGATGAGTGCAGCAACTTTTTTTTCTTCATCTTTTTTCCATGTGATAAATCTTTCGATGTCAGGATGGTCAATATTAAGGCAAGCCATTTTGGCAGCGCGGCGAGTGGTGCCGCCCGATTTTATTGCACCGGCGGAGCGGTCGAATATTCTTAGCCAGCTCATTAACCCGCTCGATGTGCCACCACCAGAGAGCGGTTCACCATCGCCGCGCAGTGCTGAAAAGTTAGTTCCTGTTCCTGAACCGTATTTGAAAACACGAGCTTCACGTGTAATCAAATCCATAATGCCGCCCGGATTAACAAGGTCGTCCCTGATCGACTGGATAAAGCAGGCATGGGGTTGAGGACGAGTGTAGGCATCGATTGATTCTTTAAGTTCTTGGGTATCAGGATCAACATAATAGTGTCCTTGTGCGGGGCCAGTGATGTTGTAAGCCCACTTTAATCCGGTGTTAAACCACTGTGGTGAATTGGGTGCGCCCATTTGGTGAACCATCATATATTTCATTTCATCTTCATAATTTTGGGCATCATCTTTTGTAGCGAAATAACCATATTTTTCACCCCAATAGCGCCAACAGCCAACAATTCTGCTAATTACTTGCTTAATACTCTTTTCGGGTCCTAATTTTAATGAGCCATTTTTGTTTTTGGTCTGTTTGCCAGAGCTATCTATAAGCGGTACACCAGCTTTGCGGAAATATTTACTGACTAAAATATCAGCCGCTACTTTAGACCAACTCTCTGGCACTTCGGCATCTGCCATATCAAAGATTATCGAACCGTCGGTGTTGGAGATTCGGGCGTTGTGGCTTTTATAATCAATGCTTTCTAGTGGATCGCCCTTGATATCAACAGTGAAATATCTCTCAACTGTAATTTTATTGATCGTAGTGCTTTTAGATGGCTTTAGAGTATTTGATTTTACTGGAATTGTTTTAGTTTTTGTTTTGGGTTGGGGCTTAGCAAGAACCTCAAGAATATCTGCCTCATAGTCTATTTTTGCAGTCGGTAACATGTTCCTCCTTAATTACTTGTTTTTTGCAGCTTTATCGCCTCTTTGGCAAACGAGCGGCAATCTTTAAACCCCTTGTAAACTGATTTGAATCTTAGATATGCAACGGCGTCTAATTTGCGCAATTCCAGGACTACTAAATCGCCGATTTTCGTAGAAGGAATTACGGATTTGTTAAGTTGAAGTAACTTTTGCTCGATGCGATCGGCAATTTGCTCTAATTTTTCATTGGAAATATTTAATTTTTCTGTTGCTAATTTCATACCACGGATGATTTTAGATCGGTCATATGGCTCGGTGGTGCCATTCTTTTTAGCAACACTAAACTTGACAGGCTCTAAATTTTCGTAAGTGGTAAATCGATGGTGGCAGCTCATACATTCACGGCGGCGGCGCACACAAGAAGGATCACAATCACGTGTGTCGACAACGTCAGTGTCTTTACTGTGGCACCTGGGACAGTCCAAACACCCTCCTATAGTTTGATTTGGTTGTTAGATCTCATACCACAACAAATTGTGCGTATAATACTATTAAACCACTATATATTGTGGTGGGGCAAATCCTGCCACTTGAGGTTATAACAACCAATCAAGAACATAAGTAATCTAAGTTATCCACAGGAAAAGAAAAGCCCCCGCCGATCGCGCAATCAAAAATCTGTATAAATTTAGATTGGGTAATAAAGTCTTTACATCAGATAAAAAAGAGACTATATATTATGCTAGCACGTTGACAATCGGAAAGGGTGAGCGTAATGGTGAGATTGCTTGTTTGGACAGCAATTCTGCTGGTTTCGGCTGGTTTAGCACAAGCATCAGATATACCATGGTACACAGTTGAAGTTACGACAAATGATGGTTCGGTCAGAACTATTGATCTTGAAACCTTCCTGCATAAACAAGAGAATTTACCGGCAGAGTTAAGTAAGCATTCTCCTGTTGGAGAAGATGGATTTGTTGAGCTTAATGGCACTGTGGGATTGGGTGAGTATGAACTAAACGCCCCTATTCTTCTGATGAATGACTACATATTCTTTTTGCCACATATGGCGAAGGAAACAGTTATTAACATCTCGGGCAATCAAGCGGAAGTAACCAATGGGACCGAATCTATTACTGCTAAGTTTGTTCCATTTGTTATCAACGGGATCAATTCAGCCCAAATCCGAAGCATAAAAGTAATTGATAGTCTGATTGAGCCAGAGCCAATTGATTCGAGCGCAGGTACAATTTCCATTTATCCTAATGATCAGACATTCTCAATTGTAAGATTTGATTATTGGGATTATGTGGAAGGAGCGGGTATTCCTTGGTATAGTAGTTTTTGCTATCAGTTTGGCTCTACTCACACTCTGCTTGATTCAAACAAGGGCCTCTATAGATATCGTTTAACGTTTGAAGAAATCGAAAGCATTACTATAGATGCTCACTACTATGTTATTGAGGCTATAAACAATCAAACAATCCAGAATGAGATTGAAAAGCCTATACCGGTTTTCCCGATTATAGGGTACACAGTTTCGGGGGCATATTATATTTATGATTTGGGCAATACAGCAATAGTTTATAAACCGGATCATACCATTCCTACTAACTGGCAGTTTAATATTGAAAATGCAACAGGCGTTACAGCACAAGTCACTAATCGAGAGGATCAACTCTGTCAATTTCGGGAAATTAGTACTACGAACTATAACGATTTCCTATGTGATAATCATCAGCGGGGAATGGGTGAAATTCCCCCGATCCTTTATCACTTCTTGGCTTTTCAGAAGAATTCTGATACGACCAATAGCTGGTCCGAAGAGCGTTATTATCTTATCAGCCAGGTTAAGAAAGTAATAAAACTTGCCAATGGGAAAATTAATGTGGAAACCATCGATGGCCAGACAGAAGTATTTGACGATATAATCTGCAATCATCCCTCGATGTACGGTAGGGTAATTAGTTCGTATATTATCGGAATTTCCGATAACAGAAGTCAGATGCAACCAGTAGCATTGTCATATGACGATATTAAAGCGATCGAGTTTACTGCCGAGGAAGCAACACGCCAAAGCCATCAAGATCGAATGAGGGCTGAGGCCAATAAGTGGAATTTACCTGATTGTACTGTAGTAAACAAGCAAGGAGATCGGCTTGAAACTAATGGCGCATTTATCGCCGATGGTGGAGGTTGGTATGGCGGTTATTTGTGTAATCAAGTCGGAGTTAAAGATATTTATTTCTGGATGGTTGGACCAGAGTATAGTGCAGATGATGATATTAAAATGAAACAACTGGAAATCAGCCAGATCGCTGCATTGGAATTTGATCTTGAACATCAACATTCATATAGTGATTGCCCGATAGTTAAAATAAAATTACGTGATGGCACTACCTTAGAATGGACTTTGGTTTTAAGGACTGAATCTTATGGAGGCGTATGGAACTATGGTTTTTGGCCATATACTGATCGACTTATTGGTGTTTTGCCCGATAGTCTGATCGCCTGGCCGTTGAGTGAGGTTAGAGAAATAGTCTATCACTGGTAAATTATGATTATAAACCACCGGGGACCGAAAGGTCCCCGTTTTTTAATTATTAATAATTCTATTTCAGTTTTCTTCTAATGAAAGCTGGGATTTCGAGTTCGTCTTCCTGCGGCTCCTCTTCTTCGGGTTCTGGCTGGGGCGCAGGAGTTACAGTTCGAGTTGGTTTGGTCACACGTGATCCAAAAGGTTCAAGAGTGGGGCGACTAGGCATTTGATTATAGCCACCAACAGGCGTTGGTCTTTGAGTTTTAACTTGCCTTTCTTCCACAACACCAGTTTCGTCGGTTTGGAATCCGGTAGCGATCACTGTAATTTTAACTTCGCCGCTCATAGCATCATCGATAATTGATCCAAAAATAATATTAGCATCCGGGTCAGCGGCTTCGGTAATCGCTTTAGCTGCTTCATCGATTTCATACATTCCAAGGTCAGGTCCACCGGTGATGTTAAAGAGGATGCCACGAGCTCCATCTATCGACAATTCCAAAAGTGGCGAATCGATGGCGGCGCGAGCGGCCTCAATAGCGCGGTTGTCTCCGGTAGCGCGGCCAATACCCATAAGCGCTGAGCCAGCATCTTTCATAATGGTTTTGACATCAGCAAAGTCAACGTTGATAATACCGTGTAGTGTAATCAAATCAGCAATGCCTTGGACACCTTGGCGCAAGACATCGTCAACAATTAAGAAGGCGTCATTGAGTGATGTTTTTTTATCTATTACTTGGAGTAATCGGTCATTGGGAATCACGACTAGAGTATCGACTTTTTCTCTTAATTCCTCTATTCCCTGGTCAGCCACTTTGCGGCGGCGCAGGCCCTCGAAGCTAAATGGCCTGGTGACGACACCGACTGTTAGAGCGCCGAGTTCTTTGGCAATACCTGCTATTACCGGGCCTGCGCCAGTTCCTGTGCCACCACCCATGCCGCAGGTGACAAAAACCATATCAGATCCCTTGAGAGTTTCGTAAACTTCCTCTTTATTTTCTTCAATTGCTTTTTGGCCAACTTCCACATCGGAACCCGCACCCAAGCCACGAGTCAATTCCTTGCCGATTTGGATTTTATATGGCGCTAAATTGTGGACCAATGCTTGAGCATCGGTATTAACGGCGACAAATTCAATGCCCTTGAGGCGGGCCTCAATCATCCTGTTGATTGCATTTCCCCCAGAACCACCGACGCCGACCACATGAATTTTAGCAAATGTGTCGACTTCGGATACGTGCTTATCAGCCATAATAACTCCTTAGGGCAGAAACTGTTTGAATATGCTTCTGGCCTTGTCAGCTAATTCCCCCATCTTAGCATTTTTGAATTTAAAACTAAAACCACCACCGGTCCCCTCCTGTGGCTCCATCTCTAAACCAAATAACATTAATCCTATACTTGTAGAGTAACTCGGGTCGTCAAGTTTGTCAATTGTTCCGCCGACTTCCAGCGTCGGAATGCCGATTTGTGCCGGCAAATCCAGGTTTAGTTTGGCTTGCTGGATGATTCCTTTGAGCTTAGCACCGCCGCCCGTAATCACGGCGCCAGCCGGTAGCATCGAATCGCGTTTAATTTTTTTGAGCTCCTTGCGTACCATGCCAAATAACTCTTTAAGGCGAGCATCGGCAATTTGAGTAACTTCAATTTTTGATGCTTTTCCCTCTTCTTCTTCACCGCCATCGAATTTAGAAAGGTCGATTTCTTGGTCTTTGACTTTATCGGGATTGGCATCAAGATGGTTGCATTTGATTTTTTCGGCAACGTCTAATGTGGTTTTCAACCCTATCGCTATATCGTTTGTAATATGGCTTGAACCAACCGGAATAACGTTGGCATCGATCAGCTCGCCCTCTTCGTACACTGCGTAACTTGTTGTACCAGCGCCTATGTCGATTAACACAACACCTTGTTCTTTTTGTTTTTTATTTAGAATTGCGCGTGCGCTAGCGATAGGGTTGAAAATCAGGCCATCAACAGCAATTTCTGCTTGCGATGTAATTTTTGTTAAATTAGTGACGCTAGCGGTGGGTACTCCTACAACCAGGATTTCGCCCTCAAGGCGCAGGCCGCGCATGCCAATTGGATCCTTGGTTTTTTCTTGGCCATCGATAGTAAATATTAATGGAAAAACATGGATGATTTCATGGTTAGGAGGAAGAGCAATGGAGCGGGCTGATTCAATGACACTATCGACTTCGGCATCGGTAATAGCACCATCGCCTTGTGTTACGGCGACTACACTTTTACTTGCTACAGTTTTAGTGCCAACACCACTAATACCCACCATGGCATGATCGATGGGGACACCGCACATTCTCTGGGCTTCTTCCATGGCTTGCGACAGGCTGCTAATTACCTCATCGGTATCATTGATCATACCTCGACGTAAACCAGAATTGACAGCCGTGCCCAGCCCGATAACACTGGTCATCCCCTCTTTGTATTGGCCAATAGTGATAGCGATTTTACTGGAACCGATATCAACACCAATAGCAACTTTAGGGTTTATTTGTTGTGCCATTATCCCCTCATAGTTAATGATATTATTCTTCGAGCGCAGGCACGATTGTAATCAATCGTACCGCAGTCGAGAAGTTTGAATCTGATAGTTCTCGACCAGCTCGAACGATATTTGTACTCTTTCTATATTATAGTAGATCAAAGAGGATATTTCAAAATCTGCCATTAGGCAGACGCGGATTTACCATCCTTCGCCAAGGCTACCTGCCCGACTGTATCGTTCAGGCGGGCGGACGGCAGGCGCAGATAGGCATATTACGCGGATCCACGCGGATAGTATCGAAAACCGCGGGGAGGGTATGTCCCTCTCCCGCGGCGTGAGCCGGCGCCCGTAGGCGCTAGCCGGTGGAATTGATGGTCGAGTCGCTGTTGACAGGATCGCTTGTGTCGTCGGGCATAGTGGGATCAGGTTCAGCATCTTCCCTCTTGTCGAAGTACCCAGGATCAGTAATCTCTTTGTTCCACGGGCCATCGAGATTGCGAGTATCAGTATGCAAGGAAGATGTCCCCTTGACGAGAGCCCGCCCAATGCGTTTACCGATCTCGCGTTGGTGCTCCTCTATCGCTCGGAGAACTTCATCTTGCAGGGTCCATAATCGTACTTCCGCCTCCGTCAGTTCTTCAGAGACGTATGTGTCAGTGCTGGTGGACCAGATCCTGAACCGGATCTCGCCTCCTTCGGCTTTACGGGCGTGGATCACGTATCCCATGTCTCTTCCTCCTTTGTGCTGTGTTTATAATGTCCGCGAAGCGGGGGTTGTCAAGCTACGTGTTGGGCCGTTAGTTCTCGGTCCGAGCATCATATAATAATAACACAAAAAGACCCTTAAGTCAAGGGGTATTTCAAATCATTTTATTATTCTATTTTAGAATTTTGAATTTGTTTGGAGCTTGTATCTTGGAGATTGGTGTTTTATTTGTGATGTTTTCCGATCAAATGTCTTGTGGCGTGGCGGGTGAGGAATTCGAGTTCATCGATCAGTGATCGACTATTTTCCTCTGCTTGCTTTTTTGCTTGTGCTGCTGATATTACAATTGAGCCGAGTGATTGATTATCACCTTTTTTCGGAGGTTTATCAAGCTGGGGAAAACTAAGAACATCGGTGGTTTTATCAACTTTACGATATTTCTTGTTCAGCCCTTTCATCCTCGCATCGCAAACCAGCATCACTTCCACTTGCCACCTGTCATCAAAACCATTCTTTTTAAGTTCGTCCATAATCCACCCTGAAAAATCCTGTTTTCTCACAGGAATCTTCATCGGTGTTTTAACGATAAGATCAAGAGTCATTAGTGATTAGTGATTGGTGGTTAGTGATTTGTGATGATATATGAGTGTTGATTAGAGACTAATTTGAGTGTATTGGAGTGATCTATGATAGTCTATTTTTGACCATTTCTGCTACTTGTGAGCCGTCGGCTTGGCCCTTGGTTTTACCCATCACAACACCCATCACTTTACCCATATCAGCAGGGCTTTTGGCGCCGGTTTGAGCAATAGCTTCGTCAACAATTTTACCTAATTCTTCAGCACTTATTTTCTCGGGCAAGTAACTATCGATAGTTTTTAGCTCTTTAGTTTCGCTGTCAACCAATTCCTGGCGACCTGATTTTTCATAAAGTTCTATCGCCTCTCTGCGTTTTTTTGCTTCGCGCTGCAAGATTTGAATTTCTTGATCCGGTTTCAATTCTTCTTTATTTTCAATAACAGCATTATGGAGTGCTGCTTTTATAGAGCGTAATACTCGAGTTTTATCAGCATCTTGAGCCTTCATCGATTGGTTGAGGTCTTCGCTTATTTGTTGTGTTAGGGTCATAAGAGTCCTTGGTGATTAGTGATTTGTGTTTAGTGATTAGTGTAAAATATCTAGTTATAAGTTTTGAGTTATGAGTTATGAGTTGATCAATATCCTCGTTTGACTTTTTTTCGGACCGATTTGCGGCGGGCTATTTCACGCACTCTAATGCGTGATAATTTTTTTTCATGGTAGCGGCGTTTTTTTATATCTGTTAAGATTCCGCTTTGTTGTACATCTCTAAAAAAGCGGCGCAACATTACGTCGAAATTTTCGCTACCTCTTTTGTGTTCCAATTTATTATCACCTTCCCTTCAAATAATCCGTGGCTACATCTATATAATCATAGCAGATGTACGATCGTAATTCAACTATCGCGGATCGACGCGGATCTGGACGCGGATTAACGCGGATATTTTTCTTAAATCTTACCTGCCCGACTAGGCGTCGGTCGAGGCGGGTCTCCTGAATCTTAAATCTGTTTTTCAGGTTACTAGTGGTCCGGCGGGGGCGCCGGCAAGAATGTGAAAATGTAAGTGATCTACCACCTGCCCCCCATGAGCATTAGTATTGATAACCACTCTGTAACCCTTATCGGCAAACTTATTCTCTTTGGCGAGGCGACCAATAACAGATAACATTTTACCGCCAAGCCCTTCATCTTCCAGGTCGTTTAATGTTGCAACATGCTTTTTAGGGATAACTAGCCAATGAATTGGGCGGCGCGGATTAACATCTTTAAAAACTACGATATCGGAATCTTCGTAGACGATACTCGCCGGGATTTCCTTTGAAGCAATTTTACAGAAAATACAATCTTTCATTGCTATCATTTTATATCGAAATTAGCTCCTTGTCGAACGAAAAGCGCCCCCTCTTGGGGGCGCATGACGGGAGATCTATTATGAAGCCTTGATGACGCCATTAAGCAAATCTGCTTTCTCTTTTGCTCGGCGCTCAGCTTCTCGGCGAGCATATTCCCTGTTCGCATAATTATTTATCATCCCGTTAGGCAAGATGGCAATGACACATGAGTTACCATCGCTGGTAGCGAAGAATAGCTCGCAGTCGACTAAGGCATTAGACGGGGGTCGTAGTGAACACTGATGAACTACATTACTTGTTTTCTTCTTGCTCTTTCGCCCTCGCCGTGCCAAGCCCATCACTCCCTTTTTCATCTTGATTGTAGTCGAGATGAGATTTCATTATAGTATCTTGACAAATTACTGTCAATACGGTATTATAATATGTTGTTGGTAGCGCAGATACCGGAAGGAGGTTGCAGCGTGGGTGAAGTGATCGTTGAGATGGTTCGAGGGTATCGTCACCGGCAGAGTATGGTCGATATGACCGCGTGGTTTCAAGTCAGTGAGGGGGATGTTAGTCGTAACGTCCTGACCGGGGAAATCCTCTCCTGCCGCCAGATTCCCGCTGGCTATACGATACAAACTAGGGTGACAAAGTATCATGTCAGCGGAAACAAGTGGGAGAAGGACGAGGAGCCCGACGACGTCCACGAGGGTTACTACTAGCACGAAGGCCTGCTCAATATGCACTACGAGCAGGCCTGGATTTTATCTTCTGGCAAAAAACCCTTCAGGGACTTGACAAATTATGTAAAATATGGTATTATATAGTCTTCTCCTGAAAGGGAGATTTTTTATTGGCTATTTTGCCAATACCCCTCGTAGCTCGAAGAGCGAAGTGGGGTGACATCCAATTTAAGATGTCAAACCATATGTACACCTAAGAGGTGTGCGTAGCGGTCCACTAAAGAGATACGGGCATTATACCTGTTATCTCGAGGAAAATCAATAACCTGGGTTAGTCGCCAAGGTTTCCCCAAGGGAGCAGTTAGGAGCGATAATAAACCATGAATCTTACCCAAATTAAGGATAAGATCGCAAAAATCAAAAATAAAGTACCTCGTTTCAGCAACCAATTTAATCGTTCACTTAAGGTCGCCATTACTCTTGCTATACCAGTTATTGTGACAATGTCTGTTATTAGTGGCACACCTAAAGTTGAAGCAAGGGATAGTAAAGTTGTTACCGCTATGCCTTTAAAGCTTGAGAAAGATATATTCAAGCTTCAGAAGGTTGGTAGGGTCCAAATTGTTCTTGCTGAATCTGAGGCTGAACGTAAAGACCGTGAGACCAAAGAGGCTCAAGAAGCTCAGGAAAAGGCTGCATCTGAAAGAACTTATGCTGTTGCTTCCGCTTCTCGACCCGTTGAAGATGTCAAAGCGTATGCTTATGATCTTGTAAGCTCTCGCTGGGGTATCTCAGAATGGGGCGCTTTCGACTATATTGTCGGAAGGGAAAGTGGTTGGGACTGGCAGGCTCGAAACTCTAGTACAGGGGCCTACGGACTTGGCCAAGCCTATCCTGCTTCCAAAATGGGTGAACTTGGTAATACTCCAGAAGGTCAGGTTCAGTGGGTAGTCGCTTATATTGCAGGCCGTTATGGTTCGCCTTCTAACGCTCATCAGTTTTGGGTAACTCACGGTTGGTATTAAACCAGGCTGATATAGATGAACTAGATCTAATACTGTTTCGCTCTGGCAGATCACCAGAGGCAAAAACCCCGCCAATTGGCGGGGTTTTTGTTATCTTAACCGCTTCGCACCACCTCGTAGGTGGTGCGAAGGTTGAAAGTTTACAGGTGTAATTAATGATTTTATGACCAATGCTCCACCTACGAGGTGGGTTTATGTGGTTAAATTTGTCTTTTTATCTGCGTATATCCGCGTATATTTAATATCCGCATTCATCAGCGTTCTACCCTTGACAAACCTGTTAAAATATGGTACGATTATATGATCCTAAGGTGGGGATATTGTCCTCCCTAAGGGTTAGCTTTTGCACATACACAACGGACATTAGCCCGAAAAGATAAGAAACAATCGGCTTTGGGCCGAGAAAGGGAGTTGAGCAGCGGTGCTAACGACCGGTGGCGAGTACGAGCAAGATGGTTTTGTCGGTGGCCTCGGCCAACCGATCAACTCGGATCTTGATGGGGATATAGATCCTAACCTTGCTGCCGACCTGGAGGAGGAGTGTTTCCTGGGGTTGGTTGCAGAGAGTCACGATCTGAGAACCATCGGCGAGGTAGGCTACGCGCCTACATTCGACCAGCCGATGTGGCTAGAAGTCTGGCCGAACGACAGGAAGCCAGAGTCCGGCAATTATGTCGGCTCGATCCCTGTATATAATCCCTTCTGGGGACACAGGGGTAACCTGATAGTCTTCGTCAATATCGGCGAAGACGCTCCTGTGCTGAAGATGAGACAACAGGTATTTCTCCAGTTGGAGGTGATTATCGATAGGGTCACCAATCGACCCCAACTTGACAGGAACAACAACGCAATGTACAACGGGAGACCCGTGGAGGGACCTATCGAACTGAACGACCTGTGGTACACCAAGGATGGTGGCAGAACCTTCCAGCGGCGGCGGACAACTGTCGACTGGATGGGAAATGTCATTGGGGTGGATGGCGAGGTACTCGAGGAGCAGTCCCGAGAACGTGAGGAGACTGGTCCAATCGAGAATCAGTACCTCGATGTCGACTGGGACTCCATGGAAATGGTGATCCGGAATACTGGGTCCCGTACAACCTACGGGTTCCGTCGCAGCTCAAACTATCGGGATGCCTTTGTGGCGACTCAGACTACGGTTGAGGGCATCGTCCTGAGTACAGAACGTGCTCCTATCACAGAGCTGCGGTTTGAGGAGGATAAGTGGCCGTTTGACGACCTCTTCCCTCTCGACTCCCTTAGTATGATGATCAATCTTATCCTGCCGGGAGTTGAGCGGCCGCGTCTCTTCAACTGGTCCAGAATCTCGCAAGAAGCGCGGGATATGATCCGCGATGTCTACCTGATCTGTGAATGCGGCACAACAAGATACTGGCGGCACGGTAAGCAGCACTGTCGAAAGAAGCGTAAACCAGCCAGTGAGGAATCGCTTCGGCGGCTCCAGGAGCGATTCAGAGGAGGAGCGTGATGGATCAAGCCCAGGTCTTTGCAGTAACCTACGATCGTGCCGAGCTTGAAAAGGCGGCGGTGAAATACGAGTGGCTCAAGAAGCCAGCCACCTTGTTCAGGGTTGAGACCGAGGTCCTTGTCGTCGAGCGTGCTCTGAACAGCGACGACAAGACAGACCCTGTGACCATCAAGGGCCTGAAAGACATGATCTTCGACCTGGAGGGACTCCTCAGCGACGAGTGGCGTGGCTTCATCGAGCCGGAAGCTCGAGCGCGAGTTGAGAAGTTCATCGAGGATTGGATGGCCTTCTGCACCGAGGTTGGCCAGCCGACCTATCTCCGAGAGGCTGTTGAACTGTGAAGGTGGTGGGGTAAGTGAGGTAGTTTAAGACAAGCACGACACGGGGCTTGGGGTGGCGAAAGCCACCCCAAGCCCCTTTTTCGTATATATCGATTAAATGAGATTGCTTCGGCAGGCTCGCAATGACAAGCAAAGAATAGTTCTCGACGTTGCTCGAACGATAATATGGTAATTCTTCGACGATGCTCAGAAAATAAATATTCGTGTTAATCGGTATTACTGTATTGTAACGCCGCCGGTGTCGGGATTGACGATTTCGATCCAAGTAGTGCCAGGATTAAATTTGATTTCTTGGCTGTTTTTATCGTAAAACTTTGTCCTCGTTTTTGCCTTATCTTTTTTCCAAGTTCCTTCGATGACCGTGCCATCCATCAGTACCTTAATTTCACCAGAACCTATAGTATTAAAATCATAAACGGTCTTCCCGCCCGATTCCACCGCCGAGCGCGTATAGGCGGCTATAATAATATTTTTTGCCTCGAGCTGTTTATTGGTATTTTCATCTTTTTGAGCTGTACCAGATAGTTCTCGCAAGTACATATTGCTTTTAGGGTCATAAGTCCATTTTACTTTATAAGTATCGCTGTTAGAAAAGTCGATAATGGCTCCCTTGCCTTGAGTTGGCCGTTGCGAGGCGGCAATATCAGTTTTAAATTTCCAGGGTATGAAATCACTAGAATTGATATCGTAACCACTATCCTGGGCGTATTGATAGAGTTTGGGAGTGGTAGTATAGAGGGTGTGCTCGAGGGCGCGGCCGTCATTTTGGCGCCAGAAAGCGGTTGAGTTATGATTTAAATCTAAAACATTATCCTCAACAATTTTCGTTAATGCATTTTGGGCACCGCCCGCGTGTGCATAAAAAGCATTGTATTCTTCGGCCCAATCAACAAAATAAGTGCGCGCCGAGCGCACAGGCCCGACCTTGTCGGCATCGTAGCAACTAAATAAAAGCATAAACCTCGTGATGCCACCTTCGGCAATGGCTTCATAAATAATACTGGCTTTACTGAGCCCTGCCTGCGGCCGTGCCGCCGGATGATTTTCCACCATCACCGCTAAGGGATGGCGCTTGGCAAGATCTTTTGAAACGGAGGTGCCGTCTAAAAGACAAGCTGTTTTAGTGCCGGAAAAATTAACAGGAATCTTGTTGGTAGTATCTTTTTTCTTGAAATGAAAATATGCCCAAACACCAGTACCGATGCCTAAAATAGCAACGATAATGATGACTATCAAAATTATTTTTTTCTTTCTATCCCAAATGATCATAAATCGATAAAATTTCTAATTTCTAATTTCTAATTTCTAATTAAGGGTACTTCGACTACGCTCAGGATAAAATTTGTGTACAAATTTTATCTTCTTTTAGCGACTGTCTGGATAGGTATAAGGATAAAAACAACAAGCATCATACTAATATCAATATACCAAAGATAGCCGCTAATTTCAGTGGGTATTTTGAGCCAATCGTTGTAGTATATCAAGACAATGACAAAAATAGTAACAATTATCCCCGCCAATGCCGCCAGTACATCTTGCTTGCTGGGCAGAAGTGTCAGAGTGATTGAGAGAATTAAATAAATCCACAAAATGTAGATAAAATGGAAGCCAGCTAAAAGTTCCGGTACTGGTACGGGAATCGACAAATATGGAATTGACCACGGATAACTAATAGCGATGGGAATTAGTTTGCACAAAAAAAACACCGCTACAATTCCTATGGCAAGTGGTGCAAAAGAAATTATCAACTGACCTACCACTGGTATGCGCGGCTTAGCGTGGATGACATGGCCGCCAGTAGCGGAGAAAAATTTCACTTCACTTACTGGAGTGCCAGTCAATATGGCGCACAAAAAATGAGCCAGCTCGTGCAGTACTATCCCCGGGAAAAGAACAATCAAATAGATATACTTTGGCAGTATTTTTACCAACAGCTGATTGACCCAAAAACTCAATATCAAAAACATGATGGCCGCTAAGGCCAGCGAGATCATTTTGCTCCTAAAGCCACAACTACATCATTGTCTTTAGTAATATTGGGATCTTCCAGAAGTGATGTTTGATATTTTGATGAGATTATTTTTTCTACCGCTTTAGCTTGTGCCAATTTACCGGTATTGTAATAAACCACTGTTGTACTATAACGGCTGGTGGCATTGCCGGTGGTAATGTTCTTAAAACCATCATCTTCCAGCGCAGTTTTCATTAAATTTGCTTCGCCGGTACGGCCATTGCCATTGACGATGCGAATTTTAACATCAGCTTTATTGAATTCGCTTGTCTCGGAAGTGGTTGATGAAGACGAAGTGGTAACAGATTTTTTATCGGCAGCTGCACCGCTTGATGAACTGGTCGATGATGAAGTTTGTGATGCGGACTTGGAAGTATTGTCGGAATTGAAACTTTTATAAATTAGCCACACCGAAAGAGCAACTAAAAGGACTATGGCACAAAGGCCCAAGATTAAATAAAAAAGCAAAGGATCGGATTTTTCCTCGTGGTCGGGAGTATCAAAGAAACTATTCTTGTCTCTTTCCCTTTCCCGGTCGCCAACGTTTTCGGGTGTGACAGGTTTTTGCTTTGGTGCTTTAATAATATCCAAACTTTTCCCCATATCCCTCCTATATAATATACTGATTTTATACCCTGAGTCCTTCGGCTGCCTGCCTGCCTCTTGCACGGCGCTCAGGATAAACTGAGTCGAATGGGTTAGTGATTACGTTAATAAACTTATTCTTACAATATAATTATATCACGAAAAAAATCGCCCGCGTAAACGCGGGCGATGCTTTAGAATTATTGCCAACTGATTTCGGATTTACTGTCAAATGAGTATGAAAGAAGTTGCGCAAACTTATTGAGCGAGAAATCAAAAACGAAGAGGCCATCTAAGCCGAGAAATGCCAACCTATTTTCATAGGGAGACAACGAGTAGTCGGTTATTCTGCGGCTAGTATTAACGCAGTTGAATCTTTCAATATTGTGGATATCTATCCAGCAAAAGCTGTTACTGTCACCATAGATATCTTTAATCCAGAATAGATATCTGCCATCAGCCGATGTTTCACATGAGTATCCACCGAAGCTTTCTTCTGCGGATTGGTTTTCTTTGATGATATGGCCCGAAAAATCAATCTCACCGAACCAGAGAATCGGATCCGACCATCGGTCATAATAGATTCCTACAACCCATGAAGAATCTGTTGCATAAGGGCCAAGGTGTTCGTCGGATATACCAAGTCCGTCGCGTTGCCAGAGAAGTGGTAAAGTTCCAATGTCCACAGTGTCAGTTATTTGATTTAGATCAGCTTGTCTTAAGTATAGGGTTGAATCATCACTATAACTATATTCTTGGTACTTATGCATTAGCGCTAATCTATTTCTGCTGATTTTAATAACTAACGAACCATATTCACCAATTTGTTCTTGATTAACTGTAATAAGGCAATGGATAGAACTGTGTAAATCTAAACTGGCAATGGTGCTGCGGTTAGAATTTACTTCCCTACCATAGAAGTAAACTTTCGAATTATCTTCTGACCATTGGAAGTTGCCAGCGGGTTCGAATTCATCTGTGCTACTGATTACACTGTGATCGTTGTCATAGATGTAAATTAGATCATGGGGATAATTTTGTACGACTTGGGCGTGATATTGCCCATTAGGAGATGTATTCCAAAATTCCTGTTGAGGAAGGGAATCCACCGTATGGAGATTGGTACCATTGGCTTCAATCGCCCAATAACTAATTTGATCTCCAGTAGAACGCGAGAAGTAGATCGTCCCTCTCGCGTTTAACTCTTCTGGGGGTATTGTATCCAGCGAAGAGAATCCTGGACCACTGCAATTGATAGCAAGAATGGATAGAGCTATCAGGGCAAAACATAGGTAGTATTGTTTCATTAGCATCACCCTAACGCCTCGCAATCGAGTAGTGTCCAGCCATCTTCAATATTATCATCATTATAAGGAGTACCTTGATCTTCAAGATATTCCGGCTCAGAAATAAGGCAGGCCTTAAAGGTCTCACCTTTTCTCGTAGCGCAATACCAGGTACCATCGTCATTGACCCTGATGAAACTGTCAAACCAAGGTTGGGGCCAGCCATTGGCAAGGAATCTAATGCGAACTCGCTTATAATCGACATTGAAGACTCTGCCGGTGGCGCAGCCATCGTAGTCATCTGTGCTATAACTTGAACCGGGCTTTACTTTATCGATGATAATCATTGGTTCAGTACCGGGATCAATTGGCCAACGATCGACATTGGATAGACAAGGGCCCGAGGTGCAACTTGATGCCAGAAGAATAGTAGATACAACTAAAAGAAGAAGAAGGCATACTTGCTTCATCCGTTTCACCTCTTTCGGCGGAGTTATGGTTGTCAAAGTGCGACAACTATTGCCTAAATTCTCTTCTATTTATTGTATCGTGTCAATAGATATGAGTGCAATTTATTTAGTGAATTTGCAAGTGATCGGGCAGTGGTCAGAACCCAAAACCTCGCGGAGAATCGAAGATTCTTGCAGTTTGGGTTTTATGGAATCGCCAGCAAAAATGTAGTCAATGCGCCAGCCGATGTTGCGGCTCCGGGCATCATTGCGCCATGGCCACCAAGTGTATCTTCCATCATCCTTGTGGAACTCACGAAAAGTATCTGCAAATCCCCTTTTGATCAATTCATCAATCTGTGCTCGCTCTTCAGGCGTAAACATTATATTTTTCTTATTATCTTTTGGCCGCGCTAAATCAATTTCCTTATGAGCAATGTTAAAATCGCCAGTAAGTATCAAGTTTTTGTGTTTTATCTTAGAGATATAGTCAAAAAGATATTTATAAACATCGAGTTTGTAGTTAAGATTAGATTTGTCCCTTGCACCATGTGGAATGTATAAATTAATTAATGTGAAATCGTCAAAATCCAATCGGAGCATTCTTCCTTCATTATCAAATCGCTCATAGCCAAGGTGCCGATGGACATTTTGCGGTTTCTTTTTAGTGAAAACCGCGACGCCGGAATAGCCCTTCTTTTCAGCGGCATTGTGAAAAATGTGATATTTTTTATTGCCGGTAATATCAAGCGGAATCTGATGGCCATGGGCCTTGAGTTCTTGCAAGCAAATAATATCCGGGTTGCTCTCTCCCACCCAGTCTTTAAACCCCTTATCATAAACCGACCTTATCCCATTGATGTTCCAAGACGAGAGTTTCATAAATTTATTTTTTATTTATATATCACTATTTACAATTTACACATATTATTATATTTTTAGTATACTTATTATATAGATCATTTGGAGAAGAATATGTTAAGAACTATTAATAATTATATAGATACTTTCCGCTCTGTTGAGCCAGAAGTTCTTGAATGTTATCAAGAAAAATTACCCGATATGGTACATGTAAATTATAGTTATGATAAAAAAAATAATATCTTATTTGCTAGTATTATCGGTGTAGATAAGGACGTGTTGTTTACACAAGCCAAAAATCAAGAAGAGTTAGAAGATATGGTCAATGATGCAATTATTACATATTATGATATTCCCTATAGATATGCTCGTTTGATTTCTATAAATAAACGATACAAAAGTATTAGTTCTCTTAAGGATAGGAAAAGCCAATTAAAGTTAGCGTAGGGGTTTTATGGGAGATGTACCTCCTTGTAGTAGTAGGAAGTTGCTTAAAGCGCTAAAAAAAGTTGGTTTAATTATTGATACCAGGGGTGGTAAGGGTTCTCATACAAAAGTTATTGATCCTAAAAGTAAGAAATCGACAACAGTACCGTCTGGTAATTTGAGTTATGTTCGTGAAGAGATTGTGAGGTGGGCTGTTAAATTAGGATATTCTAAGAAAAAGATTATTAGCTCTCTTTAGTATGCAAATCTTCGAATCACTCCTTTGACTTTGCCTTGGATTGTAGGATTAACGGCGTAAATAGCGCCATATTTGGCGTTGGCAGGCTGGAGGCGGATTCTCCCCTTTTCTTTATAAAACTTTTTAAGCGTTACATTATCATTATCGATGAGTGCCACGACAACATCACCATTGCGTGGCCTATCGATTTTTTCCACAACTACATAGTCGCCATCAAGAATTCCCTCGTCAATCATCGAATCACCATGGACTTTAAGGGCGAAGGTATTTTTTCCAACCATATCGCGGGGAATGCTGATAGTCTCCCTGGTGCGGATGGCTTCAATTGGGCTACCGGCGGCGATGCCACCAAGTAGCGGAATCTCAAAAGTTGCTTCGTCAAATTGTGGAGTCAGCTGAATTGAGCGGGCGGCGTTGAATTCATTTTCCAGCGCCCCTTTATACTTGAGAGCTTGGATATGGTCGGTCACTGTGGCAACTGATGAAAATCCAAAGTGCTCAGCAATCTCCCTGTAACTTGGCGCATAGCCATTATCGTCGATATAGCTGGCGATATAATCGAGCACTTCTTTTTGTTTTTTAGTTAATGGTTTCATTTGCTCCCTTCGTCGCAAACGCGGATTTACGCGGATAGGCATATTACGCAGATCGACGCGGATAAATATCAAACACTAATCACCAGTCACCTCTCACTAATCACTGAAAATACTACGTATTTTCATACTACCATACAAATTCCGTATGTCAACATGTGGATAACTTGCCACTCGCGTCTTGACAACAAAAAAATTATAATTCTAACTAGTTAGAATTATTAATCACCCAAATTCACTCGAATGGATCGCGAATTACACGCGAATAAATCACGCGAAAAAGCAGAAATCACTTTTTATCAAAAAGCCCCGGGTGGAAAAACCACGGGGCTGTGGAAAACTATCGACGTTTGGCAGCAGGAAGGAATTGACACAACTTCTTTTTGGCTCGCTGTGACAAGTGCTCGTACTTGCCAGAATGGTATCTGACCCAATAACATTCATCGACGGAATTAGCAAATTTCAACGCCTTAACCAATGCGTCATACCTGATCTTGGTATATCCTGGAACTTCGTTGTAGATTCGGCAGCATTCAGCGAAGGTACTGGCATTCTGAAGCTGCGGCCGCCATGACTCTGCCAATGCGTGGCGTTTGTGCAGTATTACTGGATCCCTGGAAAAACATGTATAGAATATATAGTCAAACTCCTCTCCAGTGGTCGCAACCTGACTCATTTTAGTTATAATTGGATATTGCAGTTTTATTTTGTCTTCGGCAACAGGATACATTTCAACTTGCTTATGAATCTCTTGTAACCCAGTGAAAGTTTCTGTCTGTTCGACTAGTTGCTCGACAATAGTCTTGGTTTTTCGGTAGAGTACGGGGGCCAAATCGTTTAAGCTATCATTGCGTATAATTTTACGTTTAATTTCACAACACTCCTCAAGTGTTGTTGCCAACTTTATTGCTTTTTGATGTGCTTGATGTTCGATGTCATATTCTTCATAGCGGCTTGAGTCTCTAGCAATTTCAAGACACCAAGAAACTTCAGTAGCATCTTCAAGCATTCTTACCAAAGTGCCTCTAATTTTATCAAGTATTTGCTTTTTGATCCGCTTACTTCTTGTATAACGAAGCAAAGATTCAAAATAGAGTACATTTTGTGTTTCCTTGAGTTCATCTAATACTTTCTTATCTAATCTGCGACGCGCGATTTGCTTCCACCTCTTGCTGTGCTCGGAAGATCGAATGAAACTATCTAAATCATAAATGGTTTCTGCCTCATCGAGTATATGGCGGCTGTAAACATCATCTACATCTTCGGGATTGATTTTTGTCAAAGTGCTCACTCCTTTCAGAGTGCGTCTGGCTATTTACCGATAGCTCGGCCCGGCAAACCTCCAGCCGAAGATTCAATAGTATCGATAAGAGGGAGAGGTGTCAAGTTATTAAAGCACCCGAAAAGTATCACCCGCCTGCAGAAGCTATGCTTCAAGCACTGCGGGCAGGCTAACCACTAACCACCAATCACTTTTAATCAAAAAGCCCGGGGAGGAGAACCACCACCGGGCTGTGGAAAGTATCAGTAGCCTGCTTCAGATAGCATAGATATTAGTGCTTTCTGCACCAGTGGACCTATTCTATGGGATAATTTATGAGCTTCGTCTGTCTGATAGATTGCAATTAAGTCATCGGGTGTTTCAGCCAGATCGAACGCTTTTAGTAGTATTCTCTCTGAGTGACATAGATCATATAGTTTTAAGCAGTGTCGAACTGTAGCAGCACAACGGAGTCCATGATCGATTATTCTCCGTAATAGATCATTTGCATATAAAACATCTTTCGGGATATTCCATATAAGAGCGATACACCTTTCTATTGAGTCCGTTTCTCTTATCTCGTGCCTAATGAGTTTTGCTATCATAGCACAAACTCTAGGATATAATATGTCGATATAGTCTTCAGTACCATAAAAATCTTTATATTCACCATCAATGGGGTAATAAAATTCTAGGCACTCCTCGATGGTTTTAGTCTCATTTAATCTGTCACATAGGATCTGGTATGCTTCTTGCCTAATCTTTCCTGATACATAATAAGCTTTGTGATACACCCAAATTAACTGACTCACAGTAGAAGCTAATTCGAACGCCCTGGTTACTACTTCATTTGTATCTTGTAGATAATAAAATATTTCGCTGTGGAGCTTCTGGCATTCTTCAAATGAGTTAAGAGCGGCAAGTCTTTGACGAGCGATCTCTAGAATTTTTGCACGAATATCTTCTGTTAGTTGACGATACGGATATGCGTGTTTACGGATATTAGCACAGGTGCGAATTGTCCTTGCCCTCCTAAGACTTCTATATGCTGACTCAAGCCATTTCTGTTCAGCTTCTTTTTCTATACTTTCTATATCTACATCATCAGGTGTGCGCTGAGTTAGAATATGCATGTAATCTTTAGGGGTTCTAGCGTGACTTAGCAAGTATCTTAGGTATACTCTCCAGAATGTAATATTTTCTTCTTCTGTTAGCTTGTCTGTCAACGTACCCACCCTCTCTGGTGCGTCTGGCTATTTTACCGATAGCTCGGCCCGGCAAACCTCCAGCCGAAGATTCAATAGTATCGATAAGAGGGAGAGGTGTCAAGTTATTAAAGCACCCGAAAAGTATCACCCGCCTGCAGAAGCTATGCTTCAAGCACTGCGGGCAGGCTAACCACTAATCACCAATCACTTTTTAGTGACTGGTTTATCCAATGCGTTAAACGCAATTCTATAGGGGGCAATGTGAGAAGCATCAACAAGGTCGGCAGCAACAATGGTTTCGGGGCCAAAGCGCTCGTTAATGTTATCCACAGTTGTTTCAATGACACCTATCTTGTCTTCGGGGTCCAAAAGCGAAAGTTGATGATAAGGACTGAACCCTAAACGCGTGGCGGTAACGCTGATCAGGAGCGGTTTGTCGAGCGCGCAATAGTCAAAAAGGCGCAGGGCTACTTTAGTGATATCGCAAGTTTTGTTGGTGGGAGCAATGTGCTGGTGGCTGAACTGGCCGCTGGAGTGGAAGGCGCGCACGCCCACGTAGATTTCACTGGTGACCAGGTTTTTTTGGCGTAAGCGAATGGCAACCTTGGTGGCTAATTTGTGGCATACTGGGCGTGCGCGCCCCGGATTTCTCAGCTCGGGCTCCAGTACATAGGAATGGCCGACACTTTTGGGCAGGTCACGCGGATGGGTATCATCAATACCATGCAGATTGCGGTACCATCTCTCCCCTGCTACCCCCAAAATCCGCCGCAGCTCCCCTGCCGAGGAGCGCCAAAGTTTAAGCGGCGTATCAATACCTACTGCTTCAAGTTGTGATTTTAATCCATAACTTATGCCGCATAAAGTTGTCAATTTTGGTATGGCGGCAAAAATCTTTTCTAAGCGATCGATTCTGATAATCACGAAACCGTCAGGCTTGCGCAAGTCGGTGCCCATTTTTGAAAGGAAGATGTTGGGGCCAATACCCACCGAACAACGCAATGACTCCCCCACTTTGTTTTTGATAGATTCTTTAATATCACGCCCCAGTTTTCTAACGAGATCTTCGCGCCGCTCTTTAACATCTATCACAATGCTGAATTCATCGATGCTGTGCGGTTCGACCCAGGGGCTAAAATCCAGGAGGACATTTTTGATTTTTTCGTGAACCTGGGCGTAGCGGCGCGGGCGCGCTTCGATAATGGCAATGGATGGAATTTTCTCCTGTGCCTCCCCCACTCTGTCGCCGACTTTAACGCCTTTCCATTTGGCTTCGTAGCTGGCGGCAATGACGCAACCGGTTTTGCCGGTGTAAGGTGTCACAGCGACCGGTTTTCCACGCAAAGCAGGGCGGTCTTGTTGCTCAACCGATGCAAAGAAAGAATTCATGTCCAAGAAGAGATATTTGAAATCGGGCATAATATTAAATTTCAAAATCCAAATGTCAATTCAAGCCCAAAGTTCAAATGTCAAATGATTTGTGATTTAGCCTTTTGGATTTGATTTGGCATTTTTAATTTGACATTTGTTGTTTATAGAATACCATACAAACACCGCACATCAAAATGGCTCATAGTTCAAAACTCAAAACTAATAACTGGTCATGAATCACTAATCACAAATCACTAGTCACAATCTCTTTTTTCTCTTGTATTTTCATCTGTTTTTGATACCTTAAAATCTACACCTCAAAAGTGTAGGAGCGCCACTTTGTGGCCTGCAACTTGACAGATAGGAGTGAGATCGATGCATGACATAGGTTTAGAACAGCATCGTGCACTCTATGTAGGATCGTGCGAGAATAATCCGTATGTTTGTGACCAATTGAACTATTGGAGAAAAGCCCAGCCGAACGCATTCGGACCGTATCCTCGCCGTGAAGAAAATGGCATGTTTGTCGGTACGGTTGTTTATGAGGACAAAGGAAGGTTGGTCATTGCTAAGAAACCATACACCAATGGTTCATTTCCAATAATTGCTCATGACGATCCTAACCTCGAGTGGTTGGGTATCGATGAGCGAGGAACTTGTTGCTATTTTTGTCTGCGCTGGGGCTGGCTGATTGAAGCTAAAACGATCCTTGCCGATTGGTTTGGCATTACATTAAGAAATGATGCAAAATCATTTGATAGGACAACTTTCGTAGCTCTCCTTAGAGGTACGTCAGAATATTCGCATGATAAGTCTGACCAGGTATGGTCTTTAAGTGATATCCGCATGTTGACTGATAGTGGCCCAAACCCGACTGAAATAATTCTTGATACCCGGAAGATACGAGCAAGGGTCGGAGGAATGTTAAGGGGGTTGCCATATTGGGAAGAGATTCATAACGGACATTTTGTTTGTACGGTAAACGAGGAAACATTTAAGGAATATGAAAGAGCGAGGAGCTGGTATCAAAGTCCTCTTAAAAATGTTCGATGTTTAGTAACCGAATGCCTAAGTCCAGATTTGGGCGAGGTAAGGGTAGCACATAATTATGATGGACACTTTTTCAATGATCGATAGGATTCTTACAGGGCTTGCTGGCAACCAGCGGCCCTTTTTTGTTTATCTCTTGCATCTCTACACCTTATAATGATAAATTAGAATCTACACCTCAGAAGTGTAGGAGCGCCGCCTCGCGGTGCCAGAGAGTGTACCTTAACAGAAAGGAAAAACCAGATGCCAAAGAAACAACCACTTGCAGTTTGGTTGGGTCCAGAGTGTAGGGGTTTGTGTTGTGACACACGTAGGCGTATTGATGATTTCAGAAATGGTGAATTTGGCGAAACTGCCGTAGGCATTTACAAAGAAGCTGGTGGTACCGAATTCATCGTTGTTAGAGACGAAGATCCAACAATAGTAGGTAAGATCAGAGAGGGTTTAGAGGGATATGGTCTTCCTCGTGTTTATCCTGATAGCGTATATGGCGATATTCTACAATATATTTCAGTTTATGGTGGGTGGAGAATGCTTGATTTAGATTATCGTTTAAGAGCTACCATATGTGTAGAAGGTGTTAAACCGTACGATTGGTTAGATGGCCTTGTTCATGTAGTGATATTAGATTGTGATTCTCAATTATCAGAGGAACAGTTTATTAGGCAGAAGCTGGCTAGTGCTACAATTGAATTAAGATCTGGTAGTATAGTCGATGTGGAAATACCTGACGGGCAAATAGCTGCTCATCCATCGGATAATAAGGGAGACATTTGGTCTATGCAGATAGAGAGCATACCCGAGTTTAACAGAAATCGAGAAAGACGAAACTATGCTCTTAAGATGAATGTGTCTTTATGCGATCGCAAATTAATGAGGTGGCTTACTAGTTTGTTTCTGCACAAGGATTATCATAAAATAGTTCGCATTCACTATTTAAGCGAATATGCATAAAGCAAATTGTTTTTAGGGCTTGCTGGCAACCAGCAGCCCTTTTTTGTTTATTGAAAAAGCGAATCTATCAGATATAATGAATCTATATGGAAACCCAAGAAGAGAATCAGAAAATTGCTAACAACTGGGAACAGGCAGGGTTATTTCGAGCGGATGATAATATCACCGATCGCCAGAAAAACCGCTATGTTTTGGATATGTTCCCTTATCCTTCTGGTGACGGACTCCATGTCGGCCACTGTGAAGGTTATACAGCCAGCGATATCTGGGCACGCTATTTGCGCATGAAGGGTTACAATGTCCTCCACCCTATCGGCTGGGATGCCTTTGGCTTGCCGGCGGAAAACTATGCTATTAAACGTGGTCTTCATCCCCGTGAGACTACCGACACTAATATCAAAAGATTTACAAAACAAATTAAGTCGCTGGGTTTTTCATATGATTGGTCACGAGAAATTAATACATCCGACCCTGCTTATTATAAATGGACGCAATGGTTGTTTTTGAAGTTGTACGAGCGTGGGTTAGCTTATCGTAAAAAAGCCAAAGCTAATTGGTGTAATAGTTGCCAAACAGTGCTTGCTAACGAGCAGGTCATTAATGGTCGCTGCGAGCGCTGCGATAATCAAGTGATTCAAAAGGAACTTGAACAGTGGTTTTTCAAAATTACTGATTTCGCTGAGCGGCTATTAAATGATATTGAAAAAGTTGATTGGCCGGAGTCTATCAAACAAATGCAGCGCAATTGGATCGGCCGCTCGGAGGGTGCTGAGGTGACATTTCAAGTCCTTGATAATAAAGAAAAAGAAATGTCATCCCGAGCGAATGATAATGAGTCGAGGGATCCCTTGTTTGATGATAATCCGGAGATCCCGAATCATGTTCGGGATGACGGAGAGTCGATTACTGTCTTTACCACTCGCCCCGACACACTATACGGTGCAACCTATATGGTATTAGCGCCTGAACATCCAATGGTTGATAAGATCACAACTGATGATCAAAAATCAGCAGTTGACGAATACAAAAAGCGCGCCGCCGCTAAATCGCTTTTGCAGCGTACTGATTTAGTGCGCGAAAAAACAGGAGTTTTTACAGGCGCTTTTGCTCTCCACCCATTAACAAAAAAGAAGCTGCCTATTTGGATCGCTGATTATGTAGTGCCTGAATATGGCGGCGGCGCGGTAATGGCTGTCCCCGCCCATGATGAACGCGATTTTGAGTTTGCAAAAAAGTATGACCTACCCATTGTCGAAGTTATATCACCTGATAGTAATCACCACGATCAAATATCGAAACCGTATGTAGACAAAGGGAAACTCATCAACTCAAGCGAATTCGATGGTGAGGAGTCTGAAAAAGCGAAAAAATTGATCACAGAAAAAGTTGGTGGGAAATGGAAAGTAACTTATCGCCTACGCGATTGGCTCATCAGCCGTCAGCGCTATTGGGGTGCTCCCATACCGCTCATCTACTGTAATAGATGCTTGGATAACTCAAAGCTTATAACTCATGACTCAAAACTAAAGACGGATACTAAATTTCAGACGACGATTATCGATGGTAAAGAGTATGCGGTGATTCCGGTGCCGGAGGAGCAGTTGCCAGTGGAGTTGCCGGATGATGTTGATTTTCGGCCCACTGGCGAATCCCCTCTTGCTCAATCAAAATCGTTTCATGAAGTTACCTGCCCTAAATGTGGCGGCAAGGCACGGCGCGAGTCGGACACTATGGATACTTTTGTTTGCTCGAGTTGGTATTTCTTGCGCTATTGCGATCCTCGTAATGAAAATAAGATATTTGATGATAATAAAATTAAACAATGGATGCCGGTTGATATTTATATCGGTGGTGCTGAGCATGCTGTCTTGCATTTACTTTATTCGCGCTTTATCACTAAGTTTCTATGTGATGAGGGTTTAGTTGATTTTGACGAGCCATTTGCAAAACTTCGTAATCAGGGCATAATTTTGGGTCCTGACAATCAGAAAATGAGCAAATCGCGTGGCAATGTGGTTAACCCCGACGATATTGTAGAAAATTACGGTCCTGATGTGTTACGCCTTTATGAAATGTTTATGGGTCCTTTTGACCAGCCCAAAGCATGGGACGCGCAAGGCATCGAAGGACCGTTTCGCTTTATTAAAAAAGTCGTTAAGGTATTCGAATCTTTAAAGGTTAGCGATGGTGATAGTTATCTGCCCCAGACAAAAAGGCTTGTTGCTGGCATCGAAAAAAAGATCAAAGACTTTCAATTCAATACCGCTATTTCTGACTTCATGACCTATGTAAATCGGTTGCCAGAGTTAAAATGTTCAAGAGCTGATTTAGAAGCTTTTGTAAAAGTTTTATCCCCATTTGCGCCGTATACCGCAGAAATATTGTGGTTGATGTTGCACAACGAAGCATCGGTGGCCAGTGAAAGTTGGCCTGAAATTGGTGTGGCTGAAGCACAAACTAAATGCACGATCGTGATTCAAGTAAATGGTAAAACCCGTGAAAAAATTGAAGTTGATGCTAATTTATCCGAAGATGAAGTTATCAAGATTGCAAAAACGAGCAAGTATGTATTGAAATATATCAAAGATCAGGAAATTATAAAACAAATATTTGTGCCGAATCGTTTAGTAAATTTCGTGACAAAATAAGATGTAATTGATATAATATATCCTGAGCTAGTCGAAGGATTTCCATGGTAAGTCTTCGACTATCATATGATCGGCTACAATCGATATTCGCTCAGACAATAATCACTAATATCAAATAAACAAGGATAAATATGGCAGAACCAAAGAAAAAGTCTTCAAAGACACGCAGCCGCAATCGCCGTGCCCATCAAGCGTTATCTGGGGCTGGTAAAAGCCGCTGCCAAAATTGTGGCGCAGCAGTTTTAAGCCACAGGGTGTGTAAGAATTGCGGGTATTACAAAGGCAAAAAAATAATTAATATCAAATAATATGAATAGGCATTTTGCGAGAATTGTCGCGATGCAATCATTATACGAATGGGATTTTCGCCATGACGGTAATCCTATTAGTATTTTTAATAGAAATTGTAAAAATCTCGACACCCCGGTCGACCAAGATTTTGCTAAATGTCTCATCAAATTATTTTTAGATCACCAGGGTGAAATCGATGAATTGATTGGCAAGGCAGCGCCGGAGTGGCCTTTTGAGCAAATTGCCTTGATCGACAGAAATATTTTGCGAATAGGTGTAGCAGAGTTACTCTTTGATAAAGAAATTCCTCCAAAGGTAGCAATTAATGAATCAATCGAACTTGCTAAAATTTACGGCGGAGATAATTCGTCAAAATTTGTCAATGGTGTGATGGGCAATATTTATCGCCAAAGTGATAGATATGTAAAAGACGAAGATAAAAAAACGGAGCAAAAATAATGGAAAATTTAAATAGTTTGGAAGATAACATCGGCTATCAATTTAAGAAAAAGGTACTGCTTCGGACAGTTTGTACTCACAGATCTTATATTAATGAGCATCGCAATGAGAATTTGGAACACAACGAAAGAATAGAATTTTTAGGCGATGCTGTTTTAGAACTGATTGTTACTGAGTATTTATTTAATAATTATCCCGACCCAGAAGGCATACTGACTAGCTGGCGCAGTGCCCTTGTTCGCGGCACTTCACTTTCCGATGTGGCTGAGGAAATCAGCTTAGACGATTATATGATGCTCTCGCGTGGTGAAAAAAAATCTACCGGTAAAAGTCGTAAGGTTATTTTAGCCAATGCTACCGAGGCCTTAATTGGTGCAATATATTTGGACTCTGGCTTTGAATCGGCAAAGAAATTTGTAAAAAAGTATATCATTAATAAATTAGAGAGCATCATCAAAGAAGGCAAACACAGAGACCCTAAAAGCGATCTTCAGGAACTAATGCAAGAACGTAATGGTGTGACACCAGTTTACAAATTAATTAGTGAAACAGGGCCCGATCACAACAAAAATTTTATAACCAGTGTTTGGTTAAATAATAAAGAATTATCTCAGGGAGAGGGTAGGTCAAAAAGAGAAGCGGAACAGGATGCTGCACAAAAAGCTCTTGAGGAAATTAAGTAATCTTTTTGCGTATTTCTTGATACAGTTCAATGGCTTGGTCTTTTGGCCAATCATTCGGTAGTTGGTTTGATGGCAGGTTTGGATCAGTACTTATTATTGAGGCTAAGTCAAAGATTAATTTCTTTGCTTCAAACGATGTATCAGGATTATTTTTTTTCAATGTTTTTATTTTAGCTTTTGCTCTTTTTATATAATCCTTGTAGCTATACGATATTTTTTTGAGGTTCCAAACGCCAGCTACTATTTTTCTATTGTCATTAGGGTTCCCCACTCCATCCAAAACAATGACATTTTGAGAAATATTTAATTGTGATGCATATTGATGAATCTTCTCGCCAGTGCCTGGCTTCGAAGGTAATATCCAAGTGGATCCATAAAGACTGCCAAAACCTCTTTTTTGCAGATATCGTCTTAATTTATCTCGCTTCGATCGTTCTTTCTCTGGAATACTAAAAATAACAATTGTCCATCTATTTACTTGGGCGGTTTTCTTGTGGAGGTTTTCTAAAATGCTGTCCAAGTATTGCAGACCCCGATCGGTTAGCTTATAAAATGATTTATTATTAGACTTTATTTTTTTGATTAATGTCTGAGCTTCGAGTTTGCCAATTATGCCACGAAAACTTTTCGAGCGCCATTTTTTAAGCTCTGCAATACTTGCTTGAGTATTGTGCTCTAAATAAATTAATAGTTCTGTTGTTGGAGATAACATAAAAACCACCTTTCTTTTATAGTGGTTTTATCATAATAAGCTAATTCACGCTCGTCAAGTAGGTAGAATTTATAGCCAGTCGAAATTCGCAAAACCCCAATCCAAAAGTTTTGACGCTTCAATAGCACTAGCATCGTTGGTACTATAACTAGTATTAAGTACCACAGCAATTAATGTGTGCCCGTCGCGCTCTGCTGCTACCGCTAAAGAATGCCCGGCTTCCAATGTGAAACCAGTTTTTCCACCAATCGCTCCCTCGTAAGGCAGTTCGTCTGTAATAAGGCGGTTAGAATTTTTCAACTCATGCTGCTCCCCTGTCTCAGCGGTAACTATGGTTTCACTTGTGCTGATAATTTCTTTTATTTTAGAGATATTGAGGGTGTAACTTAATACCGTTGCTTGGTCGAAAGCTGTTGAATATCCATCGGCACTTAATCCGTGGGGATCAGCATAGTGGGTATTTTTTAAACCTAACTCGGCCACTTTTTTATTCATAAGCTCGACAAATGCCTTTTCGGAACCACCTGTTGTGCGAGCCAGCGCGTTAGCGCAATCATTACCTGATTTTATTAGCATACCCTTCATAAGTTCTGATACTTTTACTTTTTCACCTGTTTCAAGCCCGATTTTTGAACCTATAACATCAATATCGCTTTGTTCGATTGTCACAATATCATTAAATTTCTTATTTTCGCTAGTAACAATACCAGTCATTAATTTTGTAATGCTGGCGATTGGTGTACGATCGTGAGCTCCTTGCCCAAACATAAGAAACTTAGAACCGGAGTCAAGTAAGATTATATTTTTTGCATTAATTTTAGGTTGGGTAGCATTCGGCTTTAATACCGGGATAGAAGCGATTTCAATATTATATTTCAATGGCTCATTATCAACAGGATTTAAGGCTTTTGAGAGAGTGCCTGGTTTATAAAAAAATTGACCAATACCAAAACCGGCAATTGCCAAGATTATAGCGAAAATAACAATTAAATATCTCGGAAAAGGTTGGTGTAGTTTTTTTTTATCTGACCGTTGCTCCATATTGAGATTTTATATAATCTACTACTTCTTGGTGCAGCGCTTCCGACTCTTGCGCCGATAAAGTATGGTTTAGATTTTGGTAAGTGATACGCAAAGCAATACTTTTCTTACCACCGAATTTTGGATTTGTATACTCGTCAAATGGCTCGACAAGAAGTGTATCGGGAAACTTTTTTAATATGTTGTTAGCAACATCGTCAGGATTAATGTTTTCATCAACAAGAATTGCCACGTCGTATACCACAGGTGGATATTTAGATATTTGGCGATATTTATTAGTTGATAATTCAATTAATCCTTTAGCATCACCAATTCTGATTTCATCGATATGTGACTCCATCAGGTAGCATGGCCGTTTTAGTTTATAGAATTTGCCGAGACCGGAATCGGGAGAAATTAATTCATATTTTGATGAGCCGAAATATTTTTCAAAATCGAAATTTTTATCAGTTGAAATAATACCAATATGTGTTGTCTCTTTTCCTTTCTCAAAAACATTACCGATTTCAAAGAAACAAATTTGGCTATACCAGGGATTAGCACTCACTGCACTAATTAGTTTTTGTTTTAATGACGGCCGCAAATAGCGGTGCAACTTAGAAAGCGGGTTTTTGATTTCTAATAGATTCTTTGTATCTAATCCTTCGGCTTTAGCTTCCTCGTCGCTAATAAACGAGTAATTGATAGTTTCAGTCAATCCCATTTTTTGTAAAGTTGACCTAATACCCTCTGTTACGTTATTATGATCAATATTTACAGTATCATTTAGCGTACTGGATTTAATATTACTATAACCCGTAATTCTTAAGACATCTTGTACTAAATCAATCGGTAACTTGATACTATATTGGCGCCAACTAGGTACTGTGGCATTGTTATCATTGACATTATAGCCAAGATTTTCTAGGATTTCTTTAACTTTTAACATATCAATATCAGCGCTGGTAACTTTAGCAAACAATCCTTCATTATAATTTAATGTGGTTGGTTCAATCTTTTTGTTAACGATGTCAATAACTTTTTCAATTTTGAATCCCCATTTTTCAAGATATTGAGCAGATTTTTGCAGGGCTTTCAGGGGCAAATTGTAATCAACGCCGCGCTCGTAGCGGTAAGATGCCGGAGTTTGGACGCGGCTGGATTTACTGCTAATTCTTATCACCCTAGGATCAATAATTGCCGCCTGTAATAAAATTCTCGTTGTTGAATTTGATATTGCTGAGTTGCTAGCCCCGCTGACACCAACCAAATCAACAATATCTGTGTTACTGTATGCCACTAAATTTTTTGAAGACAAATTAACGTTATCAGTGCCAAGTAAATTAACACGCTCGTTGTCTTTTGCAAAATCTAAATTTAAATTATTTATTTTATCTAAATCAAAAGCATGCAGTGGTTGGCCTGATTCGTGCATTAAGTAATTGGTCAGGTCTATAATATTATTTTTAGGGTTGATACCTATCGATTTAAGTCGTTTTTGCATTAGCTCATCCGACTCCCCTATCTTGCCGCCCGATGCAATAAAATAGCTAAAACGTGGTGTGGCTTGGCGCGCTTCCGGGCTAAAAGTCACAAAATCATTATTATCTCCCGTTGTCCCAATAGCATCGCAATAATCATCAATATTTTTATTGTAATGGGCACTCAAATCGCGCGCCAAGCCATAAATGCATAGGACATCACCACGATTGGGAGTAATTTCTAAATCAACAAATGTTGAGTTAGTTTCTTCTGGCTCAAAACCTAAGTTGTGAAAAATATCACCGAGCTCTTCGGGCGAAGTTTCAAAGTCAACAAATTCTTTAAGCCAATCAATTGGTGCAATCATATTAAATTTTATTCTATTCGTCATTCCGGACTTGATCCGGAATCTGGATCCTGAATCACCTGCCCGATCTTGATACATCGTATCAGGCGGGAGTTCAGGATGACAATTATAAAGTGATTATATTTGATAATTTTAAATTAATGATACGGAGCTACTTTGATAAATCATAAGATAAATGCCTACTGCTAATGCGCCAAGTGATAATATTATCGATAAAATTGCTAAGAATAAACCGTCCTCATCGTGTTTGATAATTTGAGCAATGGCTACTGCACCCAATAAAATGCCAATGACTATGAGAATTACAGCAGCAAGAATTTTGAATACCACAAATAGTGATAATATTGATGCGACAAAAGCGATAATTGCTAAAAGGTTAAAATTTTTCATTTTAGAATTGTTTTAAGAATCTTAAATCGTTGCTGTAACTTAATCTAATCTCAGTAATTTCTCGTTGCAACATCATCAACCTATCAGCTCCCGCGCCAAAGGCAAAACCTTGCCACTTGTTTGGATCAACACCCATATTTTCTAAAACTTCCGGGTGGATCATACCACTACCAAGAATTTCCAGCCAACGGCCGTGCCACTTAATCATCATGTCCATTCCCGGTTCAACAAACGGATAATGATGGGGAAAGAATTTGGTTTCAATGCTTTTGCCTAGAGTTTTTTCGAGCAAATATTCAATAGTCCATTTTAGATTTTCCATAGTAATGTTTTTATCTATGGCGAAACCTTCGAGTTGATATAACATTGCTTCATGGGTGGAATCGGTTGCTTCATTGCGATAAACTTTGCCTGGTACTAAAATTCTCACTGGTGGCTTACGGTTTTTCATCGCTGGGATTTGCATGGCTGATGTTTGAGTGCGCAGTAAACTGCCGTCAGTGGTCCAAAAAGTATCCTGGACATCACGAGCCGGATGATCGGCGGGCACGCGTAATGCATCAAAGTTATCATATTCATTAACAACTTCTGGCCCTTCGACAACTTCAAAGCCAATTTTCGCCATTTCCCGCGCGGCGTGGGAAATAAACTGGTGAATTGGATGAATATGGCCTTTTTGAATATTAGGCATAGTTAGGATTCCTTGTGCGGAAATAAAATTCTATCAAAATGAGGGCAATAATATAAACGCTGGCACTTAAAATATTTAAGACATTGATAGTCTGCAAAACTGCCAGACCCACTAAACCGACCGATATTACCAATCCTTGTCTTATGCAAGAAACCATTACCGTACTGCCACTTGATGGCTTTTTATAACGGCGCCAAAAAAACATTACCATTGTTAGAGTTCCCCAGAGCCAAAGGAGCATAAAGGTATAAAACATTGCTCTGCTAAACCAGTCTGTGGTAAAGGGGTCGATTGTTTGGAGGATTGCAAACCATCCGCCAAATGATAGTAGAGTAACAGAAAATACTGCAAATAAAATTTTGCGATATTTCATATTTTATCCATTAAATTATAAATTTTGTCAGCACTTTCCTCGCCGTGGTCAACCGCAAAAGTATAATGAGGAATTGTTTTAGTGGGCACTCTTTTTTTAAGGATTTCAATGAGATCATTTTTATGGGAGCGAATTATTTTTTCAAGCGTTTCATCGTTTTCAAGCGGTGGATAAAAACTCAACCAGATTGTAGCATTTCGCATATCGGGTGTAATATCGACTCGCGGGCAAGAAACAATCCCCCACTGCTCAGATAAGTTTTCCTGCATAAAAAGAGAAGTAGCATGAGCTATTTCTTCAGCGATTCTGTCAGTGCGATTATATGGTTTAGCCACAAGAGCATTGTAACAGATTATATTATCCTCGACAACATTGTCGATCGGATTGTAATTACGGGATTAGAGGTTATAAATTTCCTAATAGATTATTCATTTATCCATTGGACGGAACTAATAATTTTATTTGGAATTTTAGTATCACTATCGTCCAAATCTACCGATTCGTCTTCTTCGCCATTAATCAAACCATAAAAACCTTCTAACTTACACTTGCATTCATTGTTAATATTATTTTCCCATGTTGAGGAATATAAAAATTCCTTTGTTTTACCTTCATATACAAGAGCTCTAGGATACATTTTTACACCAAAGATAGTGGTTGGCATATTAGTTATCAAATGAGTATCACCTGCACCGATCCCGGTTCGTTCAACTGGGGAGAAAGAATCATCGCCAAGTTTAATCACCCCAAATGTTAATCTATAATTATTTTCAGCGGATGTAATGGTAATATATTTAACCTGTTTTTCATAGGTTTCGCTATATTTATTGTATTCTTTTATAGTCCAGCCCGTGGGATATCTTAATGAGTATCCAACGTCAGTGTTAATGTAGGTTGGCCAATCGCCATATGAGTCTGAGGTTGTCGAGGATGTTGATGTGGTCGAATATGATGCTGATTGGTTTGATGCAACCGTTGATGCCTTTTTTACGAACAAGAGCCACCAACCAAGTATTATTACACCAGCAAGAACTATTGCTGCCCCTATTACTATAAGATATATTTTCCATTTAGACATTTTCCCCTTTTTGTTAATTATATCTCAAAATAATATATTATTGTTATTCTGGATTCTACAAAATCAGAGAATTAAGATTAAAAAACTATAATTAGCAGTTGATATAATGTGGTATTTTGGGCTATTATAAATGTGCAATCGGAAGGAGAATGCACATTGAAAATACGGTGCTGGTATATTCTTGCTTCGTTGTTGGCACTTTTTATATTTGGCTGTTCAAAAAATGAACCGCCAATGGTTCTTGGCGGTAGTACGCCAGGAGAATTAGAGAGAAATTCTATACTTGAAAAAATTGATTTGGACAACAAACAGATAATATATCGCGTTAATTATCTATGTACCGGTCTCTCTTCTACTGCTTATCTCAATCTCTCGGACAAATCTATTCAGAAAGAAGTCTTTGCTGGCAAGTGGGTCGTAACTTATGAATACGATTCTGCTATTGCAAGACATTCCCATGTTCCTTCTGGGTTCACTATCTATAAGGATGCAGGTAATGGTAATCCTGGCCAAGTAATATCGACTTATGCAATGGCAGAAATGATACCAGGCAAAGGTGCAAAGTACAAAAACCAAAGTGGAAATATAAAAGAAGTTGACTTTATATATTTCGATATTATGCCCACAGAATATTAGAAATACTTTTCAGAATCGAAGGAGGGTCCTTAGTGGAAGACTGGCAAAAGGAGGTTCCGCCCATGAAATCTATCAATAGATGTGAACATAGCAGGTATTTCATTTGGAACATTCTGGCACATGTTGTATCAGAGAAAACTAATGTTTCAGGAAGGTCTCTATTGATGGGTACGAACTACCCTGTAAACGTCCAGAACCTGATGACGGAACGCATTAAGAATTAGAAGACAAACACTCACCGGGCGGCCTGGTATACCAGGCCGCCCTTTCAAATATCTAACAAATACATTGACTTAAATGAGTAGATAGTATATAATTTCTGCAGTAGTTCTTTGACAACCAACGGACAGTTTTGCTGTCCGGAAAAACGACGAAGGAAGAGGTGCTGACAGTGAGCAAGAAGCTCTCGCTTGTTATGGTAATGGCAGTGATCGTGCTTATCTTCTCGTCGCAAGTCGCACTGGCACAAGCCGGTGCAAAGATCAATCTTTGGGATCAGAAACTTGAATCGGGCGGAGAACCCGAGATGGTGACTGTCATCAACGGGTACGAAGAGAGAACGATAACCGCTGACGAAAGTGGCCTGTTATTTGTTATGAATCTCGATGTGACCATCCTCGCCGATGGCGAGCTTTATATCAGTAACGGTGACTTCATCGCTGTTGACCCGATGGGTCGGAGAGTAGTACCTGTTGCTTTCAAGACCAATATTGATTCCAATATGTGGACTGTCACTCGAACCGATATCGTGTATTTCAGTTCTCGGTACAACAAGGGTCAAGAAATCACGGTATCGGTATGCTTCTGCGTGCCACACAAGTTCGATTGGGAACGTGCAGAACTGCGAGTCGCAGTTCCCCTCGATGAGATCGTGGGAATCGAAGAATCCTATGTAATGCGAAATCACGACAGGGTTCTTGACATCTTCAATCAAACTCCTGAGTTGGTTCGGGATCTTACTGAAGTCAGGAGCCTCGATACTGAAGACGGTAAGTATGTCGATGAAAAAAAGATGTTCACTACTGAGATTAATGTTACAGCACGTGCAGACGGCCTGCTGGAATACTCCAATCTCGATTTCGTCTTGGTAGACGAGAACGAGTGGAGGCTTCTTGCCTCGGGAATCCGCGGTAACTTCAGATGGTCCGATTGGTTGCTAGCGGATGAAGGCCGGACTGTACGTATCGATAAGGAAGTTACAATAGATAAGAAATACCCAGTCGAAGTGTGCTTTTTTATCCCCTCGGATTTCTTGTGGGAGAAAGCTCAGTTGCGGTTAATGGTACCAATTCGAGCTATCTCTACTCATCCCCTGGGGCCGAATGAGGTCACAAGAACTATTCTATAGAAGCAATATTCATAAACACCAACAAATCGCCCGAGCGTTTACGCTCGGGCGATAATATTATCTTTTTATCTTTTCCCCATTATCTTTTTGCCCACTGAGGAGCGCGTCTTGCTCGGCGCAGGCCAGGTTTCTTGCGTTCTTTTTCGCGAGGATCGCGTGTCAGAAAGCCAGATTTTCTCAGGGTTGTTTTTAATTCAGGATCAAATTTTATTAGAGCTCTTGCTATGGCCAAGCGGATCGCATCAAGCCGGCTCGTTTTGCCACCGCCGGAAGTATTAATATCAATTTTAAATCCATTTTCTTTATCAATCAATTTCAGCGGTGCTAATATATAAATTTTCTCATCAATAGAAAGAGTAGAAGAATTCTTAATAGTCAGCAAATCTTTTTTGTCAATTTTTGAATTACTCGTTATGGGTGTAAGAATTACACGGACAACAGAAGTTTTTCTTCTGCCAATACCTACGAATTGTTGATTAATTTTTGTCATATTTTTCTACCTGGTTGTTTGATTTTGCTTCTCTTTGAGGTAATTGGTTGCTATAAATTTTAAGCCTTTTAAACCAGCGCGGGCGTAATTTATTGGAAGGCAGCATGCCATAAACTGCATTTTTTAAAGCTTCGGTCATAGTAATTTGCGAAAGGCTTTTTTCTTTTAAATTGCCGATATAACCGCTATGGCGGCGATATTTTTTTGTTTCCATTTTACGGCCAGTAACTCTGATTTTATCAACATTGAAAACGACTACTTGATCGCCGCAATCTTGATTTTGGGTAAACTCCAACTTGTTTTTTCCGCGCAAAAGAAGTGCAATCTCGGTGGATAAACGACCCAGAGTTTTAAACTTCGCGTCAATTAAATGGGTTGGTCTTGATGCCATGATGAAGTTAATAATATCATTCGAGCGAGTGATATAACGAGTCGAGAATAATTATTTTGAAAGTTCTCGACTTCGCTCGAACTGTAATCATTCCTTTTTTTTAGCTGGTTTAGCCTTTTCTTTTTTATCAACTTTATTTGTTTTAGGAATTGCAGTCTTTTTAGTTAATTCAATTATTACCATTGGTGCGGCATCGCCTTTTCTTGGGCCGATGTTTATTATTCTTGTAAAACCGCTTTGAGTATCTTTGAAGTTAGAAATAATAATATCGATAACTTTTTGGGCAGGCTTTTTTTTACCCAATTTTTGCAATGCCATTTTATAGCTGTTTAGCTTATCCATTTTTTTGGCTTGGCTGATAATTCTTTCGACATATCCTTGAACCAATTTTGCCTTGGCGGAAGTGGTAGTAATGCGTTCATAGACAATCAGGCTCGCTGCAAGATTTTTTACGAGTTGGGTTCGGTTGTCTTTTTTTCTGCCAAGCTTGGTATGGCGCATAATTATTTTTTATTTTTCTTTACAGTTTTCTTTGCTTTGGTAGTTTTCTTTTTTGCTTTAGGAGCTTGCTTCTCAGTATCAGGAATGTCAGTGGTTATTAGCGAGAAGTGATCAATCAATATTTGGCATGCGTTTTTGATAGCTTCATTGGGAGAAATACTGCCATTGGTAGTAATATCGAAAGTTAATTTATCAAAGTTAGTGATACTGCCGACACGAGTATTTTCAACTTCGTAATGAACTTTTTTAATAGGAGTATAAGTACTGTCAAGCATAACAGTGCCTAGTGGGGTTTTTTCTTCGGTCTTTTTTTCGCTAGGTACAAAACCGCGGCCTTTTTCAATCACTATTTCTGCTTTGAGTGAGCCGCCTTTTATTAGTGTTGCTAACGGATAATTTGGATCAATTATTTCGACATCGCTTGACAATCTGATGTCTTTGGCGGTGACGTTTTTGGGCCCCTTAACATCAAGGGTTATAGTGGTAGGATCATCAGTTTGCATACGGACTGGCAAACCCTTGAGGTTCAAAATGAATTCCACGATATCTTCGCGCATATTTTCAAGCGAAGTGAATTCGTGGTTGACACCATCAATTTTTACTGAGCTAACGGCACTACCCTCAAGTGATGCCAACATGACGCGGCGCAGGGCATTGCCGACAGTTACTCCGTAGCCAGGGCTAAGCGGTTCTATAACAAAGGTGGCCGCATTGCCATCGGCGCTTTTTGAGGTAATTTTTATTAATTCTGTCTCGGGCAATAGATACATATGCCACTCCTCTTTTTAAGTTAGTCTTGAATAATATTCAACAATTAATTGTTCGTCTAAAGTTGTTGCTATTTGGTCTCTTTCAGGGATAGCAACTAATTTTATCAATTTGTTTTTTTCATCAACTTCGATCCATTTTGGCTGTTCCGGCTGTTTTTTTACCGTTTCTATTACTTTTGGTGGTTTAATAAACTTAATTGTATCCCCTACTTTCATGGTAAACGAAGGTGCTTTTGATTTTTTGCCGTTTATTGTAATAAGTCCATGAGAAATAAATTGTCGGGATTGGCGGCGGCTGTCGGCAAAACCAGCACGATATAAAATATTGTCAACACGACACTCGAGAAGTTGCATTAAGCGGGTACCGGTATTTTTACGTGATCGGCTGGCGCTATTGAAAATCTTGCGCATTTGTCTTTCCGGCAAGTAATAAATATAGCGTGCTTTTTGTTTTTCTCTGAGCTGGCGGGCATAATCTGATAATTTTCCGCGCTTATTTTGGCCATGTTGGCCTGGCGGGTAAGGCTTGCGTGTTAATGCATTTTTGGTACCTTCGTCACGGGCTCCTTTAAGAATCAGCTTTTCGCCGACTGCTCGAGATAATTTTGATACTGATTTTATTGGTTGGGACATGATAAATTAGTTAAAAGTTTAAGGTTTAAAGTTGAAAGTTAATAAGGTATAAATAGTAAATTTATTTTATACTCTTCGGGGCTTTTTGGCGCGGCAACCGTTATGGGGGATCGGAGTTGCATCACGCAAACCAGTAATCGATATTCCAGAACCAGCGAAAGCTCTTACTGCCGCTTCGCGGCCGTTACCAACTCCGGTAACAGTGATATCAGCTTTTTCCAAACCGAATTCTTTGGCTTTTTCAATAACAGTTTTAGCAGTCTGTGTGGCAGCATAAGGAGTAGATTTTTTGGTTCCCTTAAAACCGACACTACCGGCGCTTGACCAGCAAATTGTATTACCGCCCTCGTCAGTGATAGTTATATTCACATTATTGAAAGTCGATCTAATATAAACATGGCCGGATATGACTTGTTTTGTGACTTTTTTACGTCTTTGGCGCAACGCCGATGATTTTTTTTGAATTGATTTATTGTTTGCCATTTTTATGTTTTCTCAGCTGCTTTTTTTCGGCCACTACCGACTGTTACTTTCTTGCCTCGTTTGGTACGCGCATTGGTTTTTGTTCTTTGGCCACGAACTGGCAAATTTTTAGTGTGGCGCATACCTCGATAGGTGCCAATTTCTTTTAAACGCTTGATATTTTGGATAATTTCTACTCGAAGATCTCCTTCAACTTTCATTTTTTCAATTGCAGCTCGGATTTGTTCGATATCATGAGCCGATAAATCGTTGACTTTAGTATGCGCTGCAATATTTTGAGATTTTAAAATCTTTAAAGATGTGCTTCTGCCAATGCCAAAAATTGCAGTTAATGCGGAACTGGCTGGTTTTTGTGGATCTAAATTAATTCCTGCAATTCTTGCCATAAATATTATCCTTGCCTTTGTTTATGGCGTGGATTGGTGCACTTAACAATATTTTTAGGCGTGCCAGTTTTACCACGTCGTCTAATAATCTGGCATTTGGAACATATTTTTTTTACCGATGCTCTAACTTTCATATTTATAACCTATGAGTGATTCTGCCCTTGCTTAAATCATAAGGGCTTATTTCAATTTTCACTTTATCGCCCGGGACAACTTTAATATAGTTCATGCGCATTTTGCCTGACAGGTGTCCTAAAATCTCGTTGCCATTTTTTAACTCAACCCTAAATAAAGCATTAGGCAAAGCTTCGTTGACTATGCCTTCTGCTTCTATTGTGTCTTTATTCATCTAATTAAATTTGTTTTTCCACAACTCATTCGCACATATAATAATACCATTTTTTCAATTACTTGTCAACAGATGTGAGAACTTGGCAGGTGTTTTTTTTAACTAAGATAGTATGCTCGAAGTGGGCAGAAAGAGATCCATCGGCGGTTTTTACCGTCCAGCCATCGGTTGAAATGTTTATTTTTGCACCGCCAAGTGTTAACATCGGCTCAATTGCCACTGTCATTCCTTCAACTAATTTAACACCGGTACCTCTATTTCCGTAATTGGGAATGCTGGGGTCTTCTTGCAGATTTGTACCGATACCATGGCCCGTAAGCTCTTTAATTACTCCAAGGTGGTTTTCAGCTGCGATTTTCGATATTTCATATCCAATATCGCCTACCCGAACCCCATCTTTAATGATAGCTATAGCCGCATCAAGCGATTTTTTTGTAACCGTTATTAGCTTTTTCGCTTCTGAGCTAATCTCTCCAATTCCAACCGTCACAGCACTATCGGCACAATAACCAAGGTAAACCACTCCCATATCGATACCTAATATATCACCATTTTTCAGTGGTTTATCGTTGGGGATGCCATGAACAACTTCATTGTTTAATGATGTGCAAATTGAGGCCGGGTAAGCATTGTATCCTAAAAATGCGGGTTTGACTTTATATTGGCGGCAGATATCATTTGCAAGTGAATTTAGTTCTTTTGTTGAAACCCCAGGGCGGACGGCTGCGGATATTTTTTTTAGTGCAAGGGCTAAAATTCTGCCGGCTTCTTCCATCAATTTAATTTGTTTAGGCGATTTTATTTGAGTCATTTATACCATCCGATGATGTGTCCGACTTTTTCCGACTCAGCATTTTCTTTTGAAGAGATATCATAAGCAGTTAAATTATTATTTTCATTGATGTAGGCAATAATTTTTCCATCAGGTGATAAATGGATATCTTTGTGAATATTATCAGCAATGAGTTCTTTAGCATCCGATCCTTCAATCTGTAGAATACTTGTGCGGTCAGAATCTATTTTTTGAGCGGCAGAAACAATAATAATTTCATTAGCAGTTGAAATATTTTTTATGAAGCCATTTATACTAGCAACCTTTTTATTATCTTTACCGTCGGTTTTTGACGAATAAATCTCACTGCCATTTTCGTCGACAATTGCATATAAAATTTCTGAATCATTAAGCCAAGTTACGGACGTGACATTTTTTTGCACATTGGCAACGTCGCTGACGTAGTTATTGCTGGTGGAAAATAGTTGGATGATATAACCGTAGTCGGTTTCAGCATTAGAAAAAGAAATAACAATCATATTCTTGCCATCGGGGCTAATAACTGGCAGTGGATTGTATGGGTTTTCATCGGTTATGGTTTTATCACCAGAATTGGTTTTAAGTTTTAATTTATTGTCTTGCGATAAATACAAAAATTGGCCATCGGAGGAAGTGGCAAGTGAGTAACTTTTAGCACCGATCTTTTTTGCTGTTGCCGATGCGTCTTGTAAAGATAAATATTGTATCTCGTTATCAACGCTAACGATTAGCGATCCGTTAGCTGACCATTTTTTAAGGGCTGAAATATCAGTGGTGCCAACGCTTGAATGTTTTTGGTTGCCAATAATTGGTAAGTTATATTTGTCTTTTATAAAAAACCACCAAAACCCAAAAGCTGCGGCAATTATTAAAATAATGACTATAAAGATAACTAATTTTCTATTGCGTTTATTCATATAAAATTTCCATATATAATTAGCTTGGCTCTTATTTCTTTTTATCCCCTTCAGCAACGAAATCGATAATTTCTTGTCTTGTCATTTGTCTTGGCCAGACCATGTTACCTTCGTGGTCATAAATTGGTAGAAATCTATCTGGTTTTTCATGGCCCACTTCAAACATTGGTTCAAGAATTGATCTAATATTAGCTCCGGTTGGTTTGCCAAGAACTATCCCCCTTAAGAATCTCGGAGCAATTCGGTGGGGAGTATAAAATCCAAAGCTAGCCTCTACTAATTTTTTCCCGACATCATTTGCTAATGTGGGACGGTAAGTATGTACACTAATTTTTTCGGTTGGGTCCTGTAGTTCACGAAAAGAACTGATGTCAAAGATTGCGGTAATTATATCTTCTCTTGGATAAGGTTCCATATCGTGCCTTTCATAGTGATAAGGATTACGCCAGCCAAATCTTCCGACGACATTAAAAAATATTCCCCCACTATTATCTAAACTATAGGGTTGCCTTTGTTCTTCTGGGTCGTATTCTGCCGAGCGAGTATATCCTTTAAATATTCGATATGCTTCTTTAGGATTTTCTTTTAGATATAATGGATACCCGGTTCGTATTAGTCCAATGGAAAATAAACTTTCTAAACGTTCTCTCCTATCCTTTTTTCTCTGTTCAGTTGCATTTTCTAAACTTTTATAACGAGTAATTTCATACGTTTCATAGGACTTTATTTCTAGTGGTTCAATTATACGCAATAATGAATATGCAGTTCCTTCTTGATAAATATCTTGAACTTTGCGCATAATTTCCGCTTCGGCCTCAGGGGTCAGTTCGAACTCCAGTTCTATTGGTTGTTCTTGTGTTTCTTTATCGCTTCGTTCCGTATCATTTTTGTGTGCAAAGAATTGTTCAGATTCGATATTGGATGGTAATGATTCGGGCATCAGACTCCTTTATTAAAAGATTGTTTTTCTTCTATTGCGTTTTTTTATAATTTTTTTATTATCTTTCTATTTATCCATTTGTCGCTTATTCACTTTTCACCCGCCTGCAAAAGCTATGCTTCGGCATTGCGGATAGGCTTATTCACTCATTTACAAATACTTGTCGTAAGTTTGGGAAACCATCTGCGATTTAATTTGGTTCATTGTGTCGATGGCTACAGCAACAATAATTAAAATTCCTGTACCGCCTATCGCTAAAGTTTTAAATTCTGTAGTAGTTGCTTGCAGCAGGAATGGGACAACTGCTACCGCTGCCAAAAATAAAGCTCCGGTAGTAGTTACACGGTATAAAATCGTGCGAATATAACGCGATGTTTCGTGGCCCGGGCGGACACCTGGAACAAAACTACCTTGTTTCTGCAGGTTTTCAGCAACTTGGTCTGGTTTGAAAATCACCGATGTGTAAAAGTATGTAAAAGCAATAACCAGAACAAAAAAGACTATGGCATAATAATAATTATTGCTAAAGAAAGCTTGAATTTGGTGAGCCACTGTGCGGAGCCACTCAGAGCGGGCATTTGTAAATAACTGTGAAACAACTCCAGGAAAAACTAATAAACTTGTTGCAAAGATTATTGGAATGACACCGGCGGCATTAAGTTTGATTGGCAAATACGACTCGATTCTTGAGGGATCGCGCATGCTGCGCATGCGTGTAGCGTAAGTTACTGGTATCCTTCTTTCTGCTTCTGTCATCCAAACAATAAAGACAATCATGGCAATAATGACAAGGCCATAAACTATAGCTAGCAGGATTTTAGAACTATCGCCAGAGACAATTTGGGCAAGATTGCCAATGTTAGGCGGCAGTCCGGCGATAATACCAAAGGCGATGATCATTGAAATCCCGTTGCCGATTCCTTTTTCACTGATTATTTCACCAAGCCACATTAAAAATACGCTACCGGCAGTAGCGGCAATCAGGATTAAAACAAGCTCCCAAACACCAGCTACCTGAATTACACCTTGGCTTTGCAAAAGCCGCAGAAGGCCGTAGGCTTCAATAAAAGCTAACGGCACTGATGCGTACCGTGTATATTGATTGATTTTTTTGCGACCATACTCCCCTTCTTTTTGCAGCGCTTCCAACGATGGAATAACCATCACTAAAAGCTGGAATGCAATCGATGCAGTAATATATGGGCCTACTCCCAATAGAACTAATGAAAATCGGCTGACCGATCCGCCGGAAAATAAATCAAGGAGTCCGAATAATTGATTATTTTCAAAGAAAGCTTTAAGGCCAGAAATATCAACTCCAGGTAACGGTATTTGAGCTAAAACTCTAAAAATTAAAATTATACATATCGTAATGAGAATTCTTTTGCGAAGATCTTTGTTGGTGAAAACCAACTGTAATGATTTTAATGGCTGCATAATCGCTTATTTTTTAGAATTCGTTTTGCTTTTAGGTTTTGAACTTATCTTTTTAGCAGCTGCAGCTGAAAGTTTGCATTCTGATAAATCGATATTTTTTGTTAGTTTTCCGCGCGATAGAATTTTAATATTAAATTTCTTGCCGCCTTTGACAATCTTTTTATCTATAAGTGCTTTTAGTGTGACTTTATCGCCATTATTAAATAGTTTATCAATCTGATCTAAATTGAATGCAATAGTAGGCACAGTGTGAGATCTTACAGATATTTTTACTTTTGGCAGGCGGGCAAATAAATGAGTTTGACCACCTTCAAAGCGCGTGGAAATTTTGTAACCACTGCGAGATTTTTGTCCTTTTGTACCACGTCCAGCTGTTTTGCCGCCGCCGGCTGAAATACCTCTGCCAACACGCCTTCTGTTTTTAGTTGTTTTTGAAAGATTGTGTAATTGCATAATTATTATTATTTTATATTTTCAGCGTTATAGCGCTCATTGATATTGTTAAGCGAAAGCAACGCCGCCATAGTAGCTTTAGCAATATTTAATTTATTTGCCGATCCTAACGATTTAGCGACAATATTTTTAATGCCAGCTGCCTCGATAACTGCTCTAACTGTGCCACCGGCAATTAGTGATGTTCCTTTAGACGCTGGTTTGAGCATAACAAGAGCGCTGCCATGGCGCATCAATATTTCATAAGGTATGGTTTCGTTAACTATTAAAATATCATTCATATGGCGTCGGGCATAGGTGCTGGCCTTAGAAATAGATTGGCTGACATCACTGGCTTTGCCGACACCAAGACCAACTTTACCCTTACCATCGCCAACAACTACCAAGGCACGAAATCGAATACGGCGTCCACCCTTTACAGTACGTGAAACTCTGTCAATTTCAATGACTTTTTCGATCTTGTCGTCTTTGGGTCTAGCAAATTTTCTTGGAGGATGACTGTTCATATAATAATACCTTTCGCTTTAAGGGAATCGGCTAATTTTTTTATATTGCCAGTAAAAATGAAGCCATGTCTATCGAATGTAATTTCTTTAATATTGGCTTTAACCAATTTTTTTACTATTTCGCTGGCTAACCATTCAATCTTTTTTTCTGATTTTAGTTTTTGCGCGTCTTTTGATTTAGTTGAAACACCAAAAACAGATTTTCCATCTAATATCAATTGCGCCTCAATATTTTTATTAGTCTTAGTTACTAAAAGCCGTGGCCTAATAGTTGAAGCAAGTTTCGATTTATTTCTTAATGCTCGATGAGCTTGTAAGAATTTTCTTGATTTTATCATTAGGCTCCCTTCCCTGCGCCTTCAGCGGCTTTAACTGCCTTACCAGCTTTTCTACGGATAATTTCATCAGCATATTTAATACCCTTTCCCTTGTAGGGCTCTGGCGGTTTAAGGGCTCTGATGCGAGCAGCGGTCTGTCCCACTAACTGTTTATCGCAGCCGCTGATTGTAATAACATTTTTGTTAACCATGATATCAATAGTTTCAGGAATTTTAAATATCACGGGGTGGGAAAATCCTAAGTTGAAAACCACATTACCCTCTTTCATTTCGGCACGATAACCTACGCCTTTCATTTCCAGCTGTTTTGTAAAACCTTCACTTACTCCTATGATCATATTATTTACAAGCGTACGTGTAAGCCCGTGTAGGCTTTTAATATTTTTAATATTGCTACCGGGAGTGACAAAGATTTGGTTATCTTTAATTTCGATATTTATTTCTGGCAATATTTCCATTGATAATTTGCCCTTTGGTCCGGATACTTCTAAAATATGGTCATTGAAATTGACTTGGTTAGATTCTGGAATAGGAATTGGCTTACGCCCGATTCTTGACATTAAAATACCTCACAAATTAATTCACCGCCGATACCATGCTTTGTCGCCTCTTTGCCAGACATGATACCACGGCTGGTAGAAATTATTACTAATCCTTGGCCGCGCAATGGGCGTGGAATATAACGCGAACCGCGATACATTCTGTGGCCAGGTTTGCTTAATAATTTCATATGAATAATTGGTTTATTGCTTAAATATAACTCAATATATTTTTTAGGGTAATTACCAATTATTTTGGAATTATCCAAATAGCCATAATCGGTTAATATTTTAGCGATTGCCTCTTTGGATTTGGAGTAATCCAATTTCAAAGATTTCCTACCAACCATTTGGCAGTTTTTAATATTGATTAACATGTTGGCGATTGGATCTGTTACCATGATGATTTTATTACTCCTGGTATTTTACCCTCGCTGGCTAACTCTCGAAAGCAAATCCGGCACAATCCAAATTGTCTCATATAACCATGAGGCCGGCCGCATTTAAGGCAGCGATTCATTTTTCTTGTTGCATATTTTGGCTTTCTTTGTGCCCTTGCTATCATTGATTTTTTTGCCATTTTTTTCTCCCGATGCTTAAGATCGAGACTCCGTACTCTCGACATCTTTAGAATGTCGAAGTTTTTTTTCTTTTGTAAAAGGAATTCCGTATTCTTCAAGCAAAATTAAACTTTTTTTCGGGTTGGAATTTAGTATTTTAAAAGTTATTTGCATACCGTGGATACTTTGAACTTTATCATAAGGAATTTCTGGGAAAATTATCTGCTCTTTTATTGGCAAGGTAAAATTTCCTTGTCTGTCAAAATGATTTTTACTAAGCCCCTTAAAGTCACGGATGCGAGGAAGGGCAATAGATGCAAATTTCTCAATAAAACTTGTCATTTTCCTGCCGCGTAAAGTAACCATGGCGCCAACTTCCTCACCTTCTCTAACTTTAAAACCGGAAATCGCCTTGCGGGCACGGGTTATCTTTGGCTTCTGGCCAGAAATGATCGAGAGGTTTTTAATAGTGTCTTCTGTTAATTTCTTATCTTCTTTATTTTTGCCAATACCAATATTGATGACAATTTTCTCAATGTAAGGCAGTGCCATTGGATTTTTAATGGATAATTTATCAGAAACATTTTTTTGAATTTGTTTTTTATCGATCATGATTTTTTAGAATGGTTTTTTACATCGCTTGCAAAGACGAGTTTTATTATTACTGGTAATTTGATATCCGATGCGGGCCGGTTTGGAGCAGTTGGGGCAAACAACCTGGACATTGGAAATATTAATAGACATTGTTTTATCAACGATACCACCATGGGGTGATTTTTTACTGGCTTTTACATGTTTCTTAACTACTCGTGCGCCCTTGACAAAAACGCGGCCGTTTTTTGGATCCAACTTTAAAACTTCACCGATTTTACCGCTTTCGTTGCCTGTGAGAATTTTAACTGAATCACCTTTTTTTATTTTCATAATACTTCCGGTGCTAATGAAATGATTTTTTTGTAACCTTTGTCTCGAATTTCACGGGCAACAGGACCGAAAATGCGAGTGCCGCGAGGAGTTTTATCGTCAGCTACAATCACTGCGGCATTGCTGTCAAATCTTATAACCGTACCATCGGGGCGTCTATGTGGTTTTTTCATTCTGACTATAGTAGCTTTAACTACTTCTTTTTTCTTGACAGTACCCCTAGGCGTAGCTGATTTTACTGATGCAACAATTAAATCTCCAAGCAATGCACCCTTTGGATTTCCTTCAATAACTCTAATACAAGCAATTATTTTTGCTCCTGTATTATCTGCTACTTGTAATCTTGTACCTGGTATAGTCATTTTATTATTTTACTTAATATCCATCTTTTTCTTTTTGATATTGGTTTGGATTCGGTAATTTCTACAGTATCTCCAATATTGCCTTCATTTTTTGGATTATGAACTAAATATTTTTTTGTAACGCGATATTGCTTTTCATATATTGGATGGCGCTTAATTTGGATTTTATTAACCACTAAATCGGTGCCATGTTTTGCGCTAATTACACCTGTTATATTAGTTTTCATATTCTTTTTCCTTAATTATGGTATTGATTCGGGCAATCGATTTTTTAATAAGTCTTAATTCACGAACGTTTTTTATTTTACCTCTTGATGTATCTTTTATCAAGTCTAATACACGTTTATTATATGTATCTATTTCCTTTTTCAAGGATGTGATATTTTCCTTGCGTGCTTTTGCAATTAATTCTTTATTTTTCATTTTGTAACCACAATTGTTTTAAATGGTAGTTTATGGCCGGCAAGTCTTAATGCCTCATTGGCAATCTCTTCAGAAACACCATCGATTTCAAACAGTATCGTTCCAGGTTTTACGGTGGCAACAAAGTGATCTGGTGAACCTTTACCGCCGCCCATACCGACTTCGGCAGCACTTTTAGTGACTACTCTGTCGGGATAAACTCTAATCCAAACCTTGCCACCGCGCTTCATAAAACGGGTTAAAGCGCGGCGGGCTGCTTCAATTTGGCGTGATGTAATCCATCCTCGAGAAAGAGATTTTAAGCCATAAGAGCCAAAGGCAAGTGTATTTAATCTTGTGCTTACACCACCGCGTTTGCCCCTATACTGTTTTCTGTGTTTAACTTTTTTGGGAATTAACATTTTTACTTTCCTTGTGTTTCTGCTTTTTTACATATCCAAACTTTTATACCGACTGTGCCGTAAATTGTTTGTGCATGATAAACACTAAAATCGATATTTGCGCGCAGACTGGTAAGAGGGATAGAACCTTCGCTGAATTTTTCGACCCGAGCAATTTCAGCTCCATTTAATCTGCCGGAAACACAAATTTTTGCACCATTGACACCGGCTTGCATCACTTTCTGTAATGCCATCTTAACAGCTTTTCGATAAGGTACACGGCGAGTAATTTGCTGGCCGATACTTTGGGCAACAAGTTTGGCATTTAAGTCTGGCTTTTTAATTTCAACGACTTCTACTTCGACCTTTCCGCTGATTTGCTTTCTTATATCAGCTGTAAGGCTATCAATCCCCTGCCCCGATCGGCCAATTAAAATACCGGGTCGGGCGCTGTGAATTGTAATTTTAGTTTTTTCAGCAGTTCGCTCGATAACTATTCGGGCTATAGCACCCTGGGGACCGAATTTCTTTTCAATAAGCTCGCGTATTTTAATATCAATATTTAACTGATCGCGATAATTTTTAGTATTAGAAGTAAACCAGTAACTATCCCAGTCACGGTTTATCGGCAGTCTAAAACTTCTCGGATTAATTTTGTGGCCCATTTTTCTTTCCCGATGCTTTAGATCGAGACTCCGTACTCACAACGTTTTTAGGACGTCGGAGCTTAGTTTTTTTATTTAGCTTTTTTGCCTTACTTATTTTTTTGCTTTGTTTTTGTGCCAATTCAAGTGTCAAGTGAGACAAATGATGGGTAAATGCATTGCTGTAACCTCTGGAACCAGCCCGTTGTCTTTTAAGTCGGTTTGCCTGGCTGATATTTATGCTTTTAATAAAAGCTTCTGACTGTGATATACTTTTATCTTTTAGCATAGCTTCGGCGTTGGTCAGTGCATGATTAAAATAAGTAGCACAACTCTTAGCTGAACTATCAATAATCCAGTGAGCATCGTCTAAACTTTTACCACGAAGTTGTGCACCTACTAAAATTAATTTTTTAGGCGACACAGGTACTCTTTTGATTGTAGCTTTAACGGTGTTCATTATTTTTCCTTAGGTTTTTCGCCATTATCTTTTTCTGCAGTTACCCCGGCTGGTTTAGCACCCTGAGTTTCCATTTCTTGTTCTTTTGCCATGCGTCCACCGTGTTTGCGGAATTTTCTTGTTGGGGCAAATTCACCAAGTTTATGGCCGACCATATCTTCTGTGATAAAAACCGATATGTGTTCTTTACCATTATGGACCGCAATAGTATAACCAACAAACTCCGGTGCAATGGTGCTGGAGCGAGCCCATGTTTTAATGACATTTTTATCATCTGGCTTAAGGCCCGATATCTTTTTTAAGATATTGATATCAACATATGGACCTTTTTTAAGTGATCTTGACATGTTTTATTTCCTTTTTTTTGATCGGCTGACTATAAAATTACCAACGTCACGGCGCAATCGAGTTTTTTTACCAAGCGCCTTTTTGCCCCACGGAGTTTTAGGCGATTTCATACCAATTGACGATCCACCTTCTCCACCACCATGAGGGTGAGCACCCGGATGCATCGCCTTTCCTCTAACGGTCGGTCGAATGCCCATGTGCCTAACTCTTCCGGCCTTGCCAATGGTAATGGCATTGTGGCTTTCATTGCCGATGGCACCGACTGATGCCTGGCAGGTACTATTAAATCGTCTGATTTCTCCTGATGGCAGTTTGACTAAAGTCATTCCGCCTTCGTGGGCCATAACAGTTGCTTTAGTACCGGCAGCCCTGACGATTTTTGCCTTGCCGAGGGGAGTAAGCTCTAATGAATGAACCGCAACACCGGTAGGGATTTTTCCGAGCTCTAAACGATTGCCGGGAGCAACTGGGGTTTTTTCACCAGATTGCAATTTATGGTCAATTTTTGTTTCAAGGGGGGCTAAAATATAGAATCCCTTACCTGCTGCATTTAGAATATAAGCAATTCTGGCGGATCGGTTTGGGTCATATTCAAATCTTTCAACCTTAAAAGGACCTTGGCCGCATTGGTTAAGGGTGCTGATGATGCGATACTTTCTTTTGGCGCCACCACCCTTGTGGCGAGTGGTAACATGGCCCAGCTTATCGCGGCCGACAGATCTTTTAAAACCCTTAGTTAAAGATTTAACTGGTTTGGTTTTTGCCAAATCTGAATTTAAGACATAACTAATTTGTCTTCGTCCGGCTGTGTTGGCTTTTATTTCTCTAATTTGTTTCTTGCTCATTTTATTGCCTCAAATCCTGGAATTTTGACATCTTTAGCGAATTTGACAATATATTTATATGATTTTTTAGTCTTGAAATAATTTCTGGCCCTTCTTTGTATGGTAGGTTTTGAAATTATCTTATTAACAGAAATAGGTTTGGCATTAAAATTGGTTCTAAAATAATTTACAATTTGATTTTTTGTCAATGAACTAACGCTGACAAAAGTGTATTTGTAGTCTTCGGCACCTTTTAAGGTTTTTTCTGATAAATGTGGTTTTAAGTTAATCATTGATTTTTTTAATTGATTCTTTGGAGACAAAAACAACGTCATTATTTAATAAATCGAATAAATTGATACTGTTTGTGCCAATTACTGTAACTCCAGCAATATTCCTGATTTTTTTAACTATGTCTTTTTCGGTGTTAGGATCAGTTAAAAACAGTATTTTTTTATCTTCTATTTTTAGGGAATTCAAAAGTAACATTAAATTTTTTCTATCAATAGCTTTGATATCACTTATGATATAAATTTGGTTAGCGGCTGCTTTTTGGGAAAAAGCGATATGAATAGATTTTTGGCGCATTTTTTTAGGGAGCTCCAGCGTGAAATTATTTTTGGCGCTAGGGCCAAAAATAACTCCACCACTGCGCCATAACGGTGATCTTGTCGAACCGGCGCGGGCACGGCCTGTTCCTTTTTGGCGCCAAGGTTTTTTGCCACCACCGCGAACTTCAGCCCTTGTCAGAGTATCGGCAATTGTTTTTCTGCGGCAAGCCAATTGGACTTTCACTGCTTGGCTAAGTAATTTATCATTGGGTTTTAAGCCAAAAATAGCGTCGTTTGCTTCAAAAACGCTTTCTTTCTTGCCATCAGTTGAATAAATATTTATTTTCATAATTGTATTTTAACCCAACCCTTAGCGCCTGGAATCGAACCTTTGAGGAGCAATAAATTATCTTCTTTGACTACATCGACAATTTCAATATTTTTGAGTGTGCAGACTTTGTTACCCAACTGTCCCGGCATCTTCCTGCCTTTAACTACTCGTTGGGGATAGCCACCACCAATGGAACCAGTTGATCTGTGATGGTCGGAACCATGAGTTTCAGGGCCCCTATGGAACCCGTGACGCTTTATTACACCGGCAAAACCCTTGCCCTTGGTAACAGATGTAATTTTTACTTTCTCACCGGCACTAAATTGTTCAACACTAATTTTCTCACCAATTTTGAAATCCTTAGTATCATCAATCTTGAATTCGTTGATAATTTGGGGAGTGGCACCGCTACTTTTTAAGTGGCCGGCCATAGGCTTATTAATCTTTTTAGGATTGATACTGCCTGCACCAATTTGCACATTACCGCTATTATTATCGGATTTATAAACCTTTATTATGGTATTTGGGGTAGCGCAAATTACGGTCACCGGTACTGATGTACCTTGGTGAAACATACGCGTCATTCCTAATTTTTTACCGATAATAATTTTTTGCATCATAATTTCTTGTCCCGATCTCTTCTACCTTGCCCTGAGCGTAGTCGAATGGGCTAGGCGGATGATATCTTGGACTTTGTTTGGTTGTTGATAAGTATCTATTAAGTGGCAGGTGGCAGGTGGCAAGTGACAAGTTATCTGTGACAGATCTCTCACCTGCTGGTTCAAGACGTAAGATCCCTGCGGATTTTACGTTTTAATCTCAATGTCAACGCCGCTGGGCAGGTCAAGATTCATGAGTAAATCAATGGTCTTGCTGCTTGGCTCTAAAACATCAATTAATCTCTTGTGAACTCGCATTTCGTACTGATCTCGAGAATCTTTGTGGACGAAAGTCGATCGTAGGATAGTCATTTTCTTAATTTGTGTTGGCAAAGGAATTGGTCCGGCAACTTTAGCACCGGAACGTTGTGCGGTTTCGACTATTTTCTCTGTTGCTTTGTCAATTATCCTATGGTCGTATGCTTTCAAGCGGATTCTGATTCTTTGACCAGGCAGATTATTATTGTTTTGGGCCATTTGGCTTATTTACTTATTTGATTATCTTAGTTATAACTCCTGCACCAACGGTTTTACCACCTTCGCGGATGGCGAAATTCATTCCTTCTTCGATGGCAATCGGTACAATCAATTTAACCTTGAATTTAATGGTGTCGCCCGGCATCACCATTTCAGTACCTTCGGGCAGTTCCACTTCGCCGGTAACGTCAGTGGTTCGGATGTAGAATTGTGGCTTATAACCCTTGCTAAATGGAGTGTGGCGGCCACCTTCATCTTTGGTTAGGATATAAACTTCGGAATCAAATTCAGTGTGAGGAGTGATGGAACCGGGCTTGGCCAAAACTTGGCCGCGCTCAACATCGGTTCTTTCAATACCGCGAAGCAGAACACCAACGTTGTCACCGGCTTGACCTTGGTCAAGCATCTTATTAAACATTTCAACACCTGTAACAACCACTTTCTTGGTGGCTTTGATACCAACAATTTCCACTTCGTCGTTGACTTTAACAATACCGCGGTCAATTCTACCAGTAACAACTGTACCGCGCCCTTTAATTGAGAAGACGTCTTCAATTGGCATCAGGAAGTCTTTGTCGGTTTCGCGCTTGGGCTCAGGAATTTCAGAATCCAGTGCGGCAACCAAATCTTCGATTGATTTTTCCGCTTCAGCATCGCCTTCCAAAGCTTTAAGGGCAGAACCGCGAATGATTTTAACATTATCGCCATCAAACTTATATTTCTTCAAGAGATCGCGAATTTCCATTTCTACCAAATCAATTAATTCTGGATCTTTAACCTGATCGATTTTGTTTAAATAGACGATAATCTTAGGTACGCCAACTTGGTGAGCCAAAAGGATGTGCTCGCGAGTTTGGGGCATTGGGCCGTCAGCGGCGGAAACTACCAAAATAGCCGCATCCATTTGAGCGGCACCAGTAATCATGTTTTTGACGTAGTCAGCGTGGCCCGGACAGTCAACGTGAGCATAGTGGCGGGTTGGAGATTCATACTCACAGTGGCTGGTGGCAATAGTAATACCGCGCTCTTTTTCTTCAGGAGCATTATCAATAGAATCAAAAGATCGCTCTTTGGCTAAACCTTTTTTGGCTAATACTTTAGTAATAGCTGAAGTTAGGGTTGTTTTGCCATGGTCAACGTGGCCGATAGTACCGACATTAACATGGGGTTTGTTTCTTTCAAATTTGTCTGCTGCCATTTTAATTCTCCTCTTTTATTTTTTATTCACTAATCATTAGCACAATTGCTTGTGTTTAGTGTTAATTTAAATTTAACATAATAATTATAACTTATCAACCTTATTTTGTCAAGAAATAAAGAAAATTATTCTAATTGCACTAATTGTTCTAATTATTCTAAATAATTACCAAGCACCAACTATTCTAATTTAGGATTTTTATAATTGGTTTTTCTTTAGATTAATTAGGTTAATTAGAATAATTAGGATTTGGCTTCTGTCCCTTTAGCTCCCGCAATTTTCTCCGTAATATTTCTCGGCACTTCCTCGTAATGGTCAAATTCCATGGTATAACTGGCGCGGCCTTGAGTCATCGAGCGCAAACTGGTGGCATAACCAAACATTTCTGCCAAAGGAACCTTAGATTTAATAGCTTTAGCAGTACCCCTATCGGTAGTTTCTTCTATGCGGCCTCTTTTGGAGTTCAAATCGCCCATCACATCACCTAAGAAATCTTCCGGCGTTACCACTTCTACACCCATAATAGGTTCCAAAAGTACCGGGTTGGCCCGTTTTGATGCACTTTGCAGCGCCATACTACCGGCAATTTGGAAAGCCAGCTCCGATGAGTCGACATCGTGGTAAGTTCCATCGTAGAGCGTGACATCCATATCAACCAATGGGTAGCCGGCCACAACACCTTTTTTCATGGCTTCCTCGATACCTTTTTGTGCAGCGGGAATAAATTCTTGGGGAATAGCGCCACCTTTAATTTTATTGATAAACTCATAACCCTCGCCGCGCTCGCGCGGATTAACCTCGATAAAGACATGCCCGTATTGGCCGCGGCCGCCGGATTGGCGGATAAACTTGCCCTCGGCCTTAGCGGAGCTGGAGATAGTTTCTCGATAAGCTACTTGCGGATTGCCAACATTAGCATCGACATTGAACTCGCGCTTCATGCGGTCAACAATAATTTCCAAGTGCAACTCCCCCATTCCCGAAATAATAGTCTCGTTGGTTTCCTCGTCGCCGCGAATTTGGAAAGTGGGATCTTCTTCGGCTAGTCTTTTGAGGGCAATACCCATTTTTTCCTGGTCAGCTTTGGTTTTAGGTTCAATGGCCACAGATATAACAGGCTCTGGGAAAGTGATAGATTCCAGTAACACCGGCCGGCTCGGGTCGCAAAGGGTATTGCCAGTGGTCGTTTCCTTAAGCCCCACAGCAGCGGCAATTTCACCGGAATAAACCGCTTCTACATCTTCACGGTGGTTGGCGTGCATTCTAAGGATGCGGCCGATTCTTTCCTTATTACCAGTAGCCGAATTTAAAATATAAGAACCGGATTTCATGATTCCTGAATAAACTCTAAAGAAAGCTAATGTGCCTACAAACGGGTCGGTGGCGATTTTAAAAGCAAGGGCGGCAAAAGGCTCCTCGTCGCTGACTTTAATATCAATTTCTTTATCAGGATCCTTGGGGTCGTGGCCAACTGGCGGCGGCACTTCCAATGGATTGGGCAGGTACTCGGTCACGGCATCTAAAAGTAATTGCACCCCTTTATTTTTGAGTGCGCTGCCAACTAAAACTGGATAAATTTCACCTTTTATAGTGGCTTCACGTAGGGCCGATTTTATCTCGTCGATACTTAGTTCTTCGCCTTCTAAATATTTTGATATCAACTCGTCGGAAGTTTCAGCAATTTTCTCGATGGCTTTATCGTGCCAACTCTGGGCGGCATCTTTCAAATCATCAGAAATTTCTTCCTCGACAATTTCCTTGCCCAAATCATCTTTGTAAACATAGGCCTTCATTTTTATTAGGTCGATAATACCTTTAAGGTTAGCTTCGGAGCCGATAGGAATCTGGATTAAAACTGCTTTGTTGCTTAACCTATCTATTATTGATTGAAAACTTTTCTCAAAGTCGGCGCCGGTTCTATCAATTTTATTGACAAAACAAATGCGCGGCACCATATACTTGTCGGCTTGGCGCCACACAGTTTCCGATTGCGGCTCGACACCGGCAACGCCGTCGAAAACGACCACCCCGCCATCGAGTACCCTTAATGACCTTTCAACCTCAACAGTAAAATCAACGTGGCCTGGGGTATCAATAATATTGATTCTTTTTTTATTCCAAAAACAAGTGGTGGCGGCGCTGGTTATAGTAATGCCGCGCTCGCGTTCTTGGGCCATCCAATCCATTTCCGCCTCACCCTCGTGAACCTCGCCTATTTTGTGCTTTTTACCGGTATAGAAAAGAATTCGCTCCGTGACAGTTGTCTTACCTGCATCAATATGAGCAATGATCCCAATATTTCTTGTGTCTTCTAAACTATATTCTCTTGCCATAGTGTTTTCTGATTGTTCACCAATCACCCTTCACTAATCACAATTTTGCATCTCAAAATAAAAATCCCTTCCCCCAAGGGACACCCAAATTGTATCTTATAATTTATCTCGTGTAAAGAGTTGTGCTTAAATTCTCACATTCTGCAGAGAGCGAACCTTTGCACCACCTACGAGGTGGAACATTGGTTGGGTTGATAGCTATATCAAGAAGGTGTATATTAGGGTAAAAGAGCTAAGTAATATCAATTAACAAAGGAGTATCATGGCAGAAGCAACAACAGGGCACTGTATGAAGTGCAAGGAAAAAAGGGAAATGAAAGATACGCAAGAAGTGACAATGAAGAATGGCCGTAAGGCGATGAAGGGTGTTTGTGCAACTTGCGGGACCAAGATGTTTAAGATTATGGGGAAGAAAGCTGAATAAGTCCTCAGGCAAAAAACGCTCCGCCTAGATTTGGCCGGAGCGTTTTTTGAATACAATAAAATATCTAATTGATTTATAATACTCCGCCAAAATTTCATTATAAAAAAGCAAAATTATGTGTAAAACTATAATCCTACGACTCAATCTAAGGACCAATTAACAGGCCCTTGTACAATATTTATTGCAGAATAAACTCCATTATTGTAAGTATATTCTGATGAATATTTATATTTTCTATTTGCAATATCTTCAAAGGTAACCTCTATTTTTATATGTTGTCTATCTTCCTCACTAAGAGAACCGAATTCTGTTAAAAATCCATGATCTTTTATATGCTCAAGTTCGACAAGATTATGTTCTGGTATTGACTCGAATTTTCTTATATAATTTTTTCCATTATAAATGATGTGAAAATCAATATTTTTTGCGAGTCCTCTTCCATCATTATTAATAATGATGAATTTCTTGAAAACATACGATACCTCAATTTTTAGGAAGGGCATTATTTCGTAATTATCCCTTATCCTTTGTTGTTTTAGTGATTTTTGCTGTACTTTTTTCAAACAGTATGTTTCTTTTGAATACCAAAGTATTGCGATAAATGTTGTCCATAAAATAAAGGGAGTTATCGCACTGTAAGAATTATTAGAGGCAAAGTATACAAAAATTATTAAACCTATTGTAAATAAAACGACAAATATCCAATACCAGAGATCTAATGTTGTTATATCCTTTAGATAATTTGACCAACCATTAATCCTGTCAATAATATTCTTTTTAAACCAATTTCTATATACTTCCATTTTAGGAACCTTTATCGATTAGGGATTCGACTTAAGTGTTTGACTTTAACGGATAATAGTTATTTATTTTATAACTCTGGCTTGATTCCATATCGCTATAAAATGCTTTTTAAATATACCTCCAGCATCTTTGTCAACTCTTACTAAATATGCTGGTTTTGTCCTACCAACTGAAGACAGGGAGGTGCCTATCAAAAAGCATTCGTTATCTATAATAAAAAACCTGTCATGAATGTTAAATCTACGTGCTTCAGTGTTGACAAACTCTCGTTTAAAAAGGATTAATTCTCTCTTGAATTTTCCATAAACATGATTCGTGAGTAATTGTAGTTTTATGCCCTTAGAGATACCAGACAAAATATCAAGAGTTCCCTCTTCTACGTAAGCATCGGAAATTAAAATTTCACTTTTAGCTTTGTTGAAAAATGATTTTAAAATTTTATAAGCAGTAAATGGTTTATTGGGATCAAAAATTAAAGCTTCATTTCTATTACCAAATAATTGTACGGTCCCGAGTGATTTTTTTATTATCCTTAGTTTATTAAGCCATACTTTTCGTATCAGCCTTTGGTTATTTACTGATCCAGCAAGAGCGTCAAGAGCATTCAGCGCCTTGGGGCAGGAATCCAAATGTTCTAATAGTTCGTGATAAGATTTATTAATAAAACATTCTACCTTAGTTTTCACACTTTTACCAGAAGCAGTGTGGCCACTTTTTGACATTAAACTTATTAGATCATCGATTTCTTGTTTAATATTTTGTGCCACAACTATTTCTCCACATTCACTCTATATTTCCATGGATTATTCTTTTGACCATCCCCCTCTCTTACCAAAGAGCAATTGCGTACAAGTCGCATTAATGCTGTTGCAACTGAACCACGTCTAACATGAAGTGCTTGTTGTTTTAATGTTTTGACAACTTCTGTATCGGTTTTACCTAGTCGAAAAAAACCTCTGTCAATAAGCTCTCTAATTAATTTTGATACCGGATGTTGCTTTCTGGGTTTAGCGAGCGATTTATTTATCAATTTAACAGGTTTATTTTCACATGATACAATTACAAACTCGGTCAGACTTTGAATTTGCTTCATTTTTTCCAGTAATATTTTATTATTCATTTTTAACTCCTCGATTATTATTGCAAGTTTTTAATTGTTTCCTTCGCTTTTACAACTCCATTTGGGGTTAATCCATATTCCACCCCTCGCTTCGTACCTGATTGTAGAATAAAGCCTTTCTCTATTTTTATATTTTTACTTATGTGACCGTCATTTATACCATATAGATCAGCTTGTTTGGCAAACTCTAACGCACTAACCCAATCCCTATCCTCTCCAACCCTGCAAGCATAAAGATATAAATATGCTAGAGTTCTTTGTTTCTCTGCAGTAGTGCCAGAAAGTGACACTACCATATTTAGTTTTCCTTGAGCATTTAACCTATAGATTGCCTTTAAATTCATTATCTCAATACCAGATTCTTTAGACATTTTTACAAAAAAGCCTTTTTGGTTATCACGATGTTCTTCCACATTTTGACATTCATCTACTTTTAATGTGGAATCTTCCTTAGCTAATTCCTTAAATGCAATATTAAATGCTGCTGGCTGGATTACTTCAGGTAAATCCTTAACAGCATTTGCAGCTTTTTGTAACAATTTATCGATTTGACTAGTCATTATTTAGCCTCCTATTTAGCACCAAGTACTGTATTAATATCACTTATTTTGTAATTTGGTATATTATATTCTTTACCAGAACCCATGATAAAACCAGATTCGCGAAGCGTTTTAAACGTGGCATCTACACTGCCCTTCTTAAGGTTCAATTTATCTGCTATTTCTTTAGCAGAAACAGATTCGGTACTAATAAACTCCTCCAATTTTAATAGTTTTTTGGCCAAGAAATAAATTAGCATTTTATTTTTAATATTACATTTATTGCCCTGATCTGTAAGGTATATTTCCTTACTATCGCTATGAATTCTTACAAAAGGCTTTAGTACCATAACTAGTTGATCGAGATCAACAGGACCTGAATCCGAGAATAATTCTTCTAATGGTGATTGTTTACTCATAATATCTCCTTATGTATAACTTAATAATTAATTTCTATATCTAGTATAGCTCATAAAATTCAAAAGTCAAGTGAGCGCAAATATTATACTAGGCGTATTAGGGTGTTATTAAACTATTTAGTCTTAACAGAGTGATTAAGATAGTTAATTCTTACAACACCCACATAAAACCATAACTCAAAAAATAATTTTATACAAAATGACGGAGTTCTGTTTAAAAAATTTAGTTAAATCGACGATGAGGCCGCCTAGGAAGGACTGGAGGAAATTTACTTCTTGTATACCAGATAATATTTAAAAGCAACCTGCTGGCAGATATTTTTGTGCTAGAATTAAAACGATCCTCGGCCGCAGATTTCACCCTGCCCCAGCCAGAGTTTTATAGAACTATATTTATTCTATTATCCCTTTTGATCTGAAGAGCTCGTCTGGATCTTCACCGTTTTCAATCAGCAATGTGTATGCATAACCTAGCGCATCATCAAATTCCATATCTTCCGTAAAATCTTCTGCAACCTCATCGCCTAAAACTTCCACACAAACAGCGACGATATCTGCTATCGTCGGTTCTTGACTTTCTCCTTCCGGATTAATTCCCGTAGGTTTTTCATCTAACATGTTTTAATAATACGCTATCACTAAATCCTGTGCACACTCCGGCATCCTTAACCATCCACTTATACCCCTTAACCGCTTCGCACCACCTCGTAGGTGGTGCAAAGGTTCTTAAAGAACAGGTTCATTTGCAATTTTTATAACCAATGTTCCACCTACGAGGTGGTGCAAACATGGTTCAGCCGGAGTAATTATCAATCGTTAGATATTTGATTAATGAAAGTTCTTTTTGGTAATTCTTTTGGTCGTTAACAAATTTTTTATATTGCGTATTGCTCATATCTACAATGTTTTTGAAATTGCATAAACCGTTATCTACATCATCACTTATATATTCTTTATATGATGAGTATTGCCAATCTATTAAATCATCAACCAGGTTTGCCGATGTGGGATTGAGATGGATATAGCGTGTCAAATGCAACAGTTGATCGTCATGGTAAACTAACACGCTTTTAAAACGCCCAGCCCAAAGTGGCCCTGTGCGCTTGTGCTTTGTGTTGAAATATCTGGAGTAACCATTTAGTATCCGTGATATAAATTTTGATATTCCACAATCCCCTTTTTGTTTGAGTATAAAGTGGATATGTGTTGGCATAATACAATATGCAACAATTTCTACTAAATAATTATCTTGATTTTTTAAAATACTAATTATCTCATTTTGGCTTGATTCAATCATTCTATGAAACTGTGAATATTTATGATCGAATTTAGTATGGCGACAGAGGCTGATTAATTGATGCATCCTTTGATAATCTTTGTCATCATTAAATACAACAAATTTCGCAATGCTTCTGCTAAAAATATGGTAGTATTCTCCGTTAACCAATGGTTCTTTTCTAATCTGTGCCATACTTCTATTTTACATCTTTTTAACCAATGTTCCACCTCGTAGGTGGTGCAAAGGTTAATAGTTATCAGGTTTAATAACGCTTATTATGACCAATACTCCACCTACGAGGTGGTGCAAAGCGGTTTGATGAGATTTTGCAGAATCAGAGAATATACCAATATTAAATGGAAATAATTAGTAAAAGATAAAATAAATCTATACTAATGGGTATAGTGCTATAATGATAATATTGTTAAAGCTTTGTAATTTGACAATTTATTGAAAGATCTAAGAGACCTACGAGAATATAGTTATATATTAGATAAATCAATAACAAATTCCCACACCAACAACCGAAGGGAGAGTGGCAACGTGGGGATAGAACTAATCGATCCGATCAGTTCGGTATTTGACAAGGCTAATAAGGCAATCGAGAAGGCAATTGGAATGTTTACACAAAATGGTGATATTCTCATGGGACATTTGGCCGATATGCTGTCAATACAAATGAAGAATGCTCAACAGATTTTTGCTGAAGAGCGTAGAAAGTTATTCCAAGAACTTGAAGTTGGTCCGCTAAGAGAAATTCTGTTGCGTATGGACGAAATGTGCGAACTAATCGATCAACTGCAAACAACTATATTCGAATTCGAGGAAATAGTATCTCTAGATCTCGAACAAGCGTTAGCTGGTATCGATGTTCTCGGAAATCCTCTGTACAAGCATCGCTTTATTATGAAGAGAATCGATGGCACAACCCAAAAGGTACGTCAAGAAGGAGCATATACTTTAACATTGGTTGGAACCAATCTTGGCACAGCCCCAAGCGATGTCCGTACTAATGTAAAAATACTTGCTGGGCCAGACTTTAAGAAAGAAATACCAGTTGAGCAATCCAAGGTCACACAGCATTGTGTCACTTTAGCAATTCCCTGTGAAATTCTTAATCAAGGGTTGAATGCAGATAAACCAACAACAATAAGAGTAATGATCCATGTTGACTACAAATACAAGCATGGTGGAATTATCACTCCCTGGAAAGAGTATCACTGCCAATATCCAATAACATTAGTTATTATGCCGGCACACGCTGGCCATCTATCACTGCATGTTGTTTACCCTGTATTCCAGTATGTGCGCTTCCCTGACCCAGCCATTGGTACATATAGAGTAACCGAGGGTGCGGGACATAGTGAACCTTACCTTAATGTCGATAATAGCAGGAGGTTAGAAAACGCGAATTTAAGTTGTGATGATGGCGGTAATGGTGGGTGTGCTTTCAAGAACGAGAGTGGCCCATATTACAATCCTGACCATACAAGAGCATGGTTCTCTGTTGACTATTGGGGCCCGCCTTTTACTGAAACTATAAAGGCGGACATCTATCAGTGGCAACATGTCCATGACGATGAAGCAAACATTGAGAAAGACTATAACTGGGGTGAACTCATTGAACTCACTATTCCAACGGATAGATGGCAGGCTGCTAATATTAAGGGTTCTCTCATCACTGGTCAGGAAATCGGCTTTACACTCGAAGGACATGATGAAAGTGGTAGCCTGAGAGTAGAAAAAATTACGGTTGGAACTGATAGCACTTATATTCAAGTCAAAGTAAGACCTTTAAGTAAGAGATAGAACATACTGCACATTAAATTTTAAGCTCCGGTTTTAAAAAACTGGAGCTTTTTTAATTAATGTTATTTCACGAATGGTTTGAGATGGTTGACGAGGGCGGGGCCGACTACGGCGCCAGAGTTGGCGTTGGGATGATCATCATCTTCTGAGGCGATAAAATCAGATTTAAGAAATCCTTCGCTATCGGATAATAGCGAATGTAGTTTGAAAGGTGCAAGGTTATGGCCGGGGTATTTATCTTTGTACTCTCCTACAAGCCAATCCTCAAAAGCTAAAGCTCGTTGAGCAGCTTCTGCTGTAGTGTGATTTTTAAGAAGTGGCGGAGTGGAAAGCGGTACAAAAAGTTTGTCGGGGTATTTTTCATAGATCTCGTAAAGTTGATTATAATAGGTTTTATATTCCTCAAGCATCTCATCAGACGTTATATCGCTGGCCGGAAAACAGGATTTAAAAATAATTATCGAATATGGCTTTAGTAAATCCCATTGGTTAGGATCGGTGAAGCCATTATAAAAATCGGGAGGGTTGGTTTCAGGATCCCACCATGGCGCTGCCGTTTCATAACCAGCATCAACAAGGGCTTTTTCCATTCCCCCATTCCAGTAAATCTCACCAGTGGAGTGATGAATGAAAAAGGCTTTTTTAGGAAATTTAGCTGACGTTGCCAGTGAAGACGATTCTTGGGTAGCATTATTAGTTGAAGTAGTGGGCTTTTTAGCTGAACTAATAAAATACCAGTTTAATAGTACAATGATAATTATTGATAGAACCCCCATACCAATAAAGATCAATTTAATATGTAATTTATCCATCTTATTTTTAATTTTACCACACATCCTAATTCATCGATTTTTATTGGATAAAGAATTTTAGGGATGAAAAAGCCCGCTCTGTACGAGCGGGCTCAAGAAAATTCATTTGAATTTCATTTTATTTCCTTTGCTAGTAGCACTGACATCGACAGTGAACGGGCCATGAGCAACCTCTTCTTCCAACCTAAATCTATAGATAACACGATATTCTCGTTCCATAACAGGAGTGTTACTGACGCATTCTAATACAACATTTTGCTTAGGTTCTAAAATTGCAATGCAAGAACCCTCGGCTTCCGGCTCTTCGTTAAATGTCCCGAAATAAATGTCGTAACCATCATCATTGAAAACGGTAACAGGATGTGAATCAGTATAAAATTTTCCGCTGTCATCGCCGAAGAGATGGGTTTGAAACTCCATCTCAACATTATCAAATGCAAGACGTTTCTCTGACCCGTTGGTAATGGAACATGTAGAGCCTAGGTTGGAACCACCAATGCCAGTGAAGGATTCGTAGAATTCAGTCACCTTAACTATTAGCTTTCCATCTGATAGGCGATCTCCCATCCGGCCGGTAGTAACAAGCCTCTGCGGCGGCGTAGAGCATCCAAGAAGAATCGAGAATATCAGTAAAATTATGGCTAACTCGATTTTTCTACTCAACTGCCTCACCCTTTCTGTCAATGTGCAGGGGGAGCAATGCTCCTCTCGAAAATAAATATATATTATTAGATTGATTCAGTCAATGACAATATTAACAAAAAGTCCCGGGCGCGAAATGCACTCGGGACTGGCACGAGAGAAGCGTGGTTTTGGTATTAGTTTTTACTTACCGCTAATGGGTTATCAATTACACTGATTCCGTTAATATCGTCATTTGCTATCGCTGATGCAACAGTATCATCAGAAATGAATTGATCGATATCTTGACAAAGAGCAGTAGCGCCTTCTTGGATGCTGTTGACCATATCGACCTCGGGAGCTGATTCACGAATAGTAATATTATGCTCCTGCAGAGACTTAATTCTCAACCTCATATCATTGATCTTTTGAGTGGTCTCCTCGATTTCTTTGTCTATTGTACTAAGGAGCAATTCCTCTCCATCAACTTTTGATCCGTTAATGATACAACGTCTACGATTAAGGTGTCTTAGAGAGTCTTTTAGTTGCCTTTCGTAAGACCGTGCTTGTTCTAACAGCTCCTGCTGCCTGATATATTTTCCTGATTTGTGTAACTTTCTTCTTAGCTTCCACTGGGCTACGAGGATTCTTGGGCTAAAGATATTTTTTAGAGGAACGAAGTCGAAGATACTTATCAATATCGTAGATACAAACCCTAAAGAGAAAATAACAATTTTTTGTATATCGATATAGTCGTTTCTTGTTCTGAAGTCCCAGAAGCTCTCTTTCGTGAACATTATTCTTGAAGGGATAAGAAAGATCATTGGACCAAAAAGTATCAAAGCTAAACTTGGGATTATGCTTATGTGATGGATGAGCGATCCTATCATGATACCTATAGACCAACCCATCGCTATCATGAACCAAAAGAAAGAGGTATTATTGAATTCAGTCCGTTTTTTGTTTTTACTACTCACATTTACCACCTCCATGTCAAGGTACAGTGGCGCGAAGCGCCGCAGTAGCAATACGTGAATGTATCAATTAATATTTCAGTTGTCAAGCAAAAAGGCCGCTAAAGCGGCCTTTTTGCGTTTAAACTCGATTGAGATTACTTGGTTTCAGGCTTGGTAGCTGTAGGAGCTGCGGGTGCGCCTGGTTTGGTACCTCTCTTGCGGATTGACGCTAAATAGATAATGACAATAATGACACCAGCTAATCCCAGTACTGGTGAAATATAATTTAACCCTGGGATAAAGCCGACAATTACCGGCAGTGGCCATGCTAAAACGACAAGCCACAACCATAGCTTCTTGGTTCCTTCATCAGGAAACTTACGGCCGATAACATCGACCAATGCCCAAATCCAAAGGATGAGGAAAATCAGGCCGACAATACCCGCAATTACTATTAATACTAAACTTGCGGCAAGAAGACCCATTAATCCTCCCGCTGCTGCTCCAGAGATTTCCGATGTCTCCTCGGGTGTTAATGATGTTTCCGCGGCAAGTGCTGTCCCTGCAATCGCAAATGGCGCTAATGCGCCCGCAATAATTGCTAAACGCTTTTTCATATTCCTCCTATTTATTATTTCAATTACATTATATCATTAATCCAAATTGTAAAATCCAAAACTCAAAATTACAATTCAAAATCCATAATTTTTCATTTTACATTGCCATTTTGCATTTTGAGATTTGAATTTTGAGATATCAATATCTAGCAAAGTGGGCAAAAGCTCGGTTGGCTTCGGCCATGCGGTGGATATCTTCACGCTTTTTTAATGCTGAGCCGGTATTGTTGGCAGTATTAACAATTTCAGCTGATAATTTTTCGCTCATTGGTTTGCCTTTGGAGGCGCGAGCGCTTTCCAAAAGCCACCTAAGAGCAAGAGCTGTTTTTCTTGGCTCTTTAACTTCCATTGGCACCTGATAGTTGGCTCCACCAATGCGGCGAGATTTTACCTCAACAATCGGAGCTATTTTACTTAAAGTATCATCAAGTAATTTTGCCGGATCATCGTACTTTAGTTTCTTTGATGCATCTTCCAGTGCTTGGTAAACAATTTTTTTGGCTATTGATTTTTTGCCGCAGCGCATAGTGTAATTGATCAATTTTGACACATTGAAAGATTTGTATTTAGCATCTGGCTGAAGGCGTGATTCAATTTTTTTAGTTTTACCTCTCATTATTCACCTTTTTCTACTTTTGTTGATTTAGTCTTTTTAGCGCCATAAAGTGATCTTGATTGTGTGCGATCACTAACCCCTTGGGTATCAAGCTGGCCGCGAATTATATGATATCTAACTCCTGGCAAATCTTTAACTCGTCCACCGCGAATCAAAACCACCGAGTGTTCCTGCAAATTATGGCCTTCGCCAGGAATATAAGCAGTTACTTCTTGTCCACTAGTAAGTCTGACTTTAGCAATCTTACGAAGAGCTGAGTTTGGTTTCTTAGGAGTGGTAGTAGTTACTTTGATACAAACACCTCTTTTGAAGGGATTTGATTTCTTACTGGTAACTGGTTTATTTTTGATAAAATTAAAGCCTCTCGCCAAAGCAGGCGTTTTAATTTTTTTGGTGATAGTTTTTCTTCCGTGTCTTACTAATTGATTTACTGTTGGCATAATTATTTCTTTGTTGATTTTTCTTGGTAGCTTGTACCAGCAGGAATTAACTTACCGATAATAACATTTTCTTTTAATCCTTGCAACCTATCGACGGCTCCTCGTACTGATGCTTCAATCAAAACGTTGGTTGTTTCTTGGAATGAGGCTGCCGATAAGAAACTGTTGGTTTTAAGCGATACGCGAGTAATTCCCAAGACAATATCACGAATAGTAGCAATCTTTTTGCCTGCACTTTTAAGAGCCATATTAGCAGTTTCTACATCGTAGCGGTCGACAATCTGGCCAGGAACGAATTCACTGTCTCCCTCGTCTACCACTAAGACTTTGCTGAAAAGTTGTTTAACAATAAGTTCAACGTGTTTATCATTAATTTCCTGGCCTTGTGAGGCATAGATTTGTTTAACTTCATCAATAATATAATTTTGAGTTAATTCTGCACCCCGCAGTTCCAGCGATTGGTTCAAATCTAAGTGCCCTTCAGTTAATGGCTGGCCAGCCGTGACTTGATCGCCTCTTTGAACGAGCATATGAACATCTCCTAATACCGGATATTCACGGTAAAGAAGTTCTTTCGAAGCGATTTTTACATTAGAACCTGAAACTCGAGCAAGCCCTTCAATAGTCGGGCGAATTGCTCTTTTACCAGGTGCGGTAGCAATTGCTTTGCGAGCTTTAATATAATCGCCATCTTCTATATTTATTTGATATCCTTCAGGAATAGTTATTTCAGACGATGCCTTTTTTTGCGATACTACTTTAATAACTTTTTTGCCTTGAGTAGTTGTAATGTCTACAACGCCATCGATATCAGTAACAGCTGCTGGAGTTCGTGGAGCACGTGCCTCAAATATTTCTTCTACACGAGGCAAACCTGAAGTAATATCAACGCCGGTAATACCACCAAGGTGAAAGGTTTTCATGGTTAACTGTGTGCCTGGTTCACCAATGGCTTGAGCGGCAATTATACCGACTGTTGTGCCTGGTTCAACTAATTTACCAGTGGCCATATCATTTCCGTAACAGGTTTGGCAGACACCATGTGGTGATTGACAGTGAATAACCGACCTAATATTAATTGATTTTAATTTACCTGATTTTAATATTTCTTGAGCATCGGTAACGGTAATAATTTTATTTTTGGAGATAACAACCTTGCCATATATCTTTACAGTCTGAGCAGCTGAACGGCCAGTTAATTTTTGTATTAAATCACCTTCGGATTTATTAGGATCTTGAAGATTAACTGACATAGACTTTTTTGTGCCACAATCACCGCTAGTGACTACAACGTCTTGAGCCACATCAACCAAGCGACGGGTTAGATATCCTGCATCTGATGTACGAAGGGCTGTATCTGATTTACCTTTGCGCGACCCGTGGGTGGAAATAAAGTATTCAAGAACCGACAAACCTTCTTTGTAATTGGATTTGATAGGTAGTTCAATAACTTTACCTGCAGGGTTTACCACGTTCCCTTTCATACCACTCATTTGTACTAACTGTGTGATAGAACCTCGAGCACCTGATTCTACGGTCATCCAAACGGGACTGCTTTTATCAAATCCCTCGATCATATCTTTTTCAATTTTATCTTTAGCACCAATCCAAGTCTCGATAGTTTTAAGCCGCCTTTCTTCATCAGTGATAAGTCCTTGAAGATATTGGGTATTTATCTTATCGACTTTTACTTCTGCTTCGTCAATAATTTCTTTTTTTGTTTCAGGCGTAAAGATATCATCCATTGAGATGGTTGTACCACTTTGAGTCGCATAGCGGAAACCAAGGCTGTTTATTTTATCAACCAACGCCGCAGTTTCATCATTACCACACTCTTTAAATACTTGAGCAACCACTTTTTTAAGAGCAGACGAGTTCATAGATATGTTGTGATAACCGATTTTATCGGGAACAATATTGTTAAAGAGAATACGGCCAACAGTTGTAAGAAGTACTTTTTCACCGGTTGATAATTCTTTAACGTCGGTATCGGTAGAGTGAATTTTATCATGGATTCGGACAAATATTTTTGTGCGTAAACCAATATTGTCTTGTTGGTAAGCCATAATTGCTTCATTTTTAGATGCATAGATTTTAGAGGGCTTTTCGTTTTCGTCAAGTGATGTTAAGTAATAACAACCCAAGACAATATCAAGGCGAGGTGAGATAACTGGTTCACCAGAGGCAGGTTTTAAGAGGTTCTTTGTTGAGAGCATAACATTCTTTGCTTCGTCACAAGCCTGTTCGCTTAATGGAATGTGAACGGCCATTTGGTCACCATCGAAGTCAGCATTAAAGGCATAACAAACCGATGGGTGGATTTGGATGGCTTTACCCTCAATCAGTACAGGTTGGAATGCTTGAATTCCAAGTCTGTGCAGTGTTGGTGCACGGTTTAGTAAAACATAATATTTATTAGTTACTTGTTCCAGAATATCCCATACAATTGGTTCGCGGCGTTCAATCATCCGTGAAGCATTTTTAACATTGTGGACATAACCATCATTAATCAACTTTGATATCACAAAAGTTTTGAATAATTCGATAGCCATCACTTTTGGAATTCCACACTGGTGCAGTTTGAGTCTTGGTCCAATAACAATAACTGAACGACCGGAATAATCAACACGTTTTCCCAAGAGATTCTGGCGGAACCGGCCTTGTTTGCCGCGTAAGATATCGCTTAATGAACGCAATTTTCTTTGTGCACCGATGGTTGCTACGCGTCCGCGGCGGGCAGAGTTGTCAATTAAAGCATCAACAGATTCTTGGAGCATTCTTTTTTCATTGCGACAAATAACTTCCGGCGCACCCTGTTTGATTAATCTTTTAAGGCGGTTATTGCGGTTTAAAACACGGCGATAAAGATCATTCAAGTCGCTAGTTGCAAAGCGCCCACCATCAAGCTGAACCATAGGACGTAAATCAGGTGGAATGACAGGCAAGCGACGCCAAACGAGCCAATCCGGCTTGATTTTGGCTTTTTTCATATCTGAAAAAAGTCGCAAGCGGCGAATATGCTTTTTACGGTTAGTATCACCTGAAGAATTGATTTTTGACTCTACATCTTTTATCGCTTCATCGATGTGTATATTTTCCAACATTTCCAAGATTGCCTCAGACCCTATACCAACTCTGACAATTTGGCCATATTTCATTGATAAATCTTGATAAATTGATTCTGAGATAATTTTATTTGCTTCTAACCCGTGCAACTCAGATTTGCTTTTTTTGTAGATTTCTTCCGCTTTTTGCATGGCAATGACATTTTCTTTTAGATCTTTTCTTTGGCGGATTGATTGATATTCTCTATCAAGTTGCTTTAATGCCTCTTCGCGAATTTCTTCATTTACCCCAAGTATTACAAAGGCAGCAAAATAAATAACTGATTCAAGATTATCAACAGAAATATCTAAAATTGTAGAAAGAACACTAGGTATTCCATGAAGATACCAAATGTGTGTAACGGGAACAGCCAAATCAATATGTCCCATTCGTTCACGCCTGACAGCTGATCTTGTAATTTCTACACCACAACGGTCACATACTATGCCCTTGTAGCGTATTTTTTTGTATTTTCCGCAATAACATTCATAATCTTTGACTGGTCCAAAAATTCTTTCATCGAATAACCCATCGCGTTCTGGTTTTTGGGTGCGATAGTTGATTGTTTCTGGTTTAGTTACTTCTCCGTATGACCAACCTAAAATTTCCTCAGGAGATGCTACTGATAATCTTATACCAGTAAAATCAGTAGGGATACTTGAGTCGCCAATCTTTTTGTTAACCCGTAATTCTGACATTATATCTCCTTTCTATTAGATTGGGTGCTCGGCAGAGGTCTTTCCGGAAGAGGCGCTGGACCGCTTGTTGGCTTATTCTCGACCTTTTGTTCTTTGACACCGATCATATCAACATTCAATCCGAGACTTTGCAGTTCTCTCACAAGTACCATAAATGATGCCGGAATTGATGGTTTTTGAATCGGTTCGTTTTTAATGATTGATTCATAAGCTCTGCTTCTGCCCTGAACATCATCTGATTTGATGGTCAACATTTCTTGTAACATATGGCTTGCACCATAAGCTTCTAATGCCCAGACTTCCATTTCACCGAAGCGTTGGCCGCCAAATTGTGCTTTTCCACCAAGCGGTTGTTGCGTAACCATAGAATAAGGGCCAATAGAACGAGCATGCATTTTATCATCAACCAAGTGCAGAAGTTTCATTATATAGATCTTACCAACCGTCACACGTTGATTGAATTTTTCGCCAGTACGGCCGTCATATAAAACTGTTTTACCATCTTCGGCATAACCAAATTTCTTTAATTCTTCTTTTATTTTATCAAGATGTACACCGTTAAAAACTGGAGAAGCAATCTTAGTATTCATTTTATCAGCAGCAATACCAAGGTGCGTCTCCATAATTTGTCCCAAGTTCATACGAGAAACCACACCAAGAGGATTTAATATCATATCAACAGGTGTACCGTCTGGCAAATAAGGCATATCTTCTTCGGGAATTATGGCTGAAATTACACCCTTGTTTCCATGGCGAGCGGCTAATTTATCACCTACTGCTACTTTTCGCAGTTGAGCCACTGAAATTTCGATCATTTGATAAACGCCTTCTGCCAATTCATCTCCGGCATCTCGATTAAAGAGTTTTACTTCAACTATCTTACCCCTTTCGCCATGTGGTAACCTTAGCGATGTATCTTTGACATCTTTTGCTTTTTCACCAAATATCGCACGCAAGAGTTTTTCTTCTGCTGTTAACTCCGTTTCTCCTTTTGGCGTTATTTTACCAACTAAAATATCGCCGGCATTGACTTCGGCCCCGATACGAACGATACCCTGCTCATCCAAATGAGCCAATGCGTCTTCACCAACATTAGGAATATCGCGAGTAACAACTTCAGGACCGAGTTTAGTGTCGCGAATTTCTATTGCATATTTTTCGATATGAACCGATGTATATAAATCATCTTTTAATACTCGCTCCGAAATAATAATAGCGTCTTCGTAGTTTAGTCCGTCAAATGGCATAAAAGCAACAGTAACATTTTGTCCAAGTGATAATTCTCCGCCATCACTACCATAGCTATCCGCCAGAAGATCACCTTTTTTTACTTTATCGCCAATGCTTACCGTAGGCCGCTGGTTGATACAAGTACCTTGATTAGAGCGCTTAAATTTATTTAAATTATATGTGATTTCTTTGGCACCAGATCCTTTTGGCCTTATAACAACTACATTGGAATCGGCTTTTACTACTGTGCCATCAACGCTACTTAGTAAAAGTTGTCCGCTTGCCCGAACGGCATCTGCTTCAATGCCTGTGCCCACTATCGGAGAGTGTGGTTTTACAAGAGGGACTGCTTGACGTTCCATATTAGAACCCATAGATGCACGTGTTGCATCGTTGTGTTCTACGAAAGGAATGCAGGAAGTGGTAATACTAACAATTTGCTTGGCAGAAACATCTATATATTCAATTTTTGATACATCTTCGACCGAAGGCTCGCCATTTTTGCGAACAATAGCACGTTTGTCGATAAAATTACCATTGTCATCGGTTCTTGTCGAAGCCGGTGCAATAATTGCGGATTCTTCGGCCATAGCATCTAAATAGACAACTTTTTTCGAAACCTTAGGGCGACCACCTACTTTTTCTACTACTAAATATGGCGACTCGATAAATCCATATTCATTGATACGAGCGTAGCTGGCTAAGTATCCTACTAAACCAATATTCGGGCCTTCTGGAGTTTCAATTGGGCAAATACGGCCATAGTGAGATTCATGAACATCTCTGACTTCAAATCCTGCTCGCTCACGCGACAAACCTCCAGGTCCGGTTGCAGATAAAGTGCGCTTATGCTCCAGCTCTGCCAAAGGATTGGTTTGGTTCATAAACTGTGACATTTGGCTTGAAGCAAAGAATTCCTGCAAAACAGCAGTAATAGGGCGGCTATTTATTAGTTGAGAAGGGGTAACATTTTCCGGCTCGACAACACTCATTCTATCTTTAACAATTCTTTCAACACGTAATAGTCCTACACGGAAGCGACCTTGTACTAACTCGCCGATTGCTCTTACACGGCGATTTTTCAAGCTATCAATATCATCAGGTTGGCTCGTTGGGTCGTTATTTAGTCGAATAACTTCTTTGATTACCGCAACGACATCCTCAAGGCGCAGAACACGATTTTTTCTTATGTCACCAACATCCAGTCCTAAGCGTCTATTAGTTTTATAGCGGCCAACTTTTCCCAAATCATATCTTTTGAAGTTGAAAAATAAATTGTCGATGAAAATTTTAGCTGTTTCTGGTGTAACAAGGTCGCCAGGGCGGATTTTTTTATAAACTTCAACTAACGCTTCTTGCTGATCTTTTGAAACATCTTTGGCTAAAGTATTTTTAATAAATGGATGGTCCATATCGTCATCAACATCCTTGAAAGCATTAATGATTTGGGTGTCTGTATCCATGCCCAATGCTCTTAAAAAGGTAGTTACAGGTATCTTTCTTTCACGGTCAACTTTAACTGTTAAAATATCTTTAGCTGAGGTCTCAAATTCTAACCAGGCACCGCGATGGGGAATTATTTTTGCTCCATAAAGCTTGCGGCCGCTGACTCCATCAGCAGCAACAAAAAGGACTCCGTATGAGCGAACAATCTGGCTAACAACCACTCTCTCAATGCCATTGATGATGAAAGTGCCCTTGTTTGTCATTATTGGAAATTCGCCCAAAAAAACTTCAGCATTTTTCTTTCTGCCGGTAACTTTATTAGTTAGAATAACATTACATTTGAGAGGCGCTTTGTATGTTAGATTTTTGTTTTTGGATGTTTCTTCGTCGTGTTTTGGTTCATCCAAATAATAATCACCAAATTCCAGTGAATACATTTTTCCAGTAAAATCTTCTATTGGGGATATTTCGTATAAGAGTTCTTTAATTCCTTCTTCAAAAAGCCATTTGTAGGAATTTATTTGTACCTCTATCAAATCCGGTATAGGTACTTCTACCAAGGATTTTTTATAATAAAGGCGATTATTGAGCGGCATCTAACTCCTTTTAATAATTATTAACCAAAAAACGCGCCTCAAATAAAGGCTTTCAGCAAAATAAATTTACTGCCTATTGGTTATTTTCCACGCTTTAATATTATTCGGCCAACCCCAACACACTGTAGACCGTTAAATAGATTATTTTAATTATAACACAGTCCAAATATTTGTCAACAGTTTTATACAACTGAGACTTCGGTAATTTTTCTGACTTTGCCGTAGAAGGTTTTTTTGCTTTTAGTTTTAAATAAAACCTTACCATCACGTTTTGCTACGATGGAATCATCTTTGGCGATAAAAGTATTTTCCGATGGAAAGAATTTTGTTCCTCTTTGGCGTATTAAAATATTGCCACTTTGTACAAGCTGTCCTGAATATTTTTTTACTCCAAGGCGCTGCGATGCTGAATCGCGCCCTAACTTAGATGTACCTTTTGCTTTTGTATGAGCCATAAAAAATAAACCTCAAAATTCAAACCTCAAAATAATAGTGTGCTAACGCACCTTATGTATCACAAAATTTATATTAACGTGATTTATCAGATTTGTCAACTATTTTGAGACCCAATTCGTTTAATTGTTCTTCATCGACTTTGTCAGGAGCACCCATCATTAAATCTCTGCCATCGCCGGTTTTAGGAAACGGAATAACATCGCGAATAGTTTTTTCGCCTGCTAAAATCATAATTAATCGATCAAGCCCTGGCGCAATACCGCCATGTGGTGGCACGCCAAATTTAAATGCCTCAAGAAGGTGGCCAAATTGTTCACGTATTTTTTCAGGTGTATGGCCCAGCACTTCAAAGACAGCTTCGAGTATTTTCGGGTCATGGGTTCTAATACTGCCGCCGGCAATTTCATAGCCGTTAAGCGCAATATCATACTGTTTCGCTAAGACATTTTCGGTATTATTTTTCAGCTCATCGACACTTTCAATCTTGGGCATTGTAAATGGGTGGTGAACAGCAGTCCAGCGGCCAGTTTCTTTAGAGAGCTCAAACATCGGAAAATCAGTGACAAACGTAAAAGCCAATTCATTAGCATCGTTTTTATCACGGCGCAAATCTGGTTTGTCGGTGCCATATTTTTCCATCGCTTCTTTATATGTGATGCGGGGAAACGGCACTTCGGTAATCTTTTTTTCCGGTGTAATATTAGCAACAAGCTCAATTAAAAGTTTTTCAATAACCGGCAATATTTCCTCTTCCTCACTTACAAAACTCATTTCCAAGTCAAGCTGGGTGAATTCTGCCTGCCTATCGCCTCGTGTATCTTCATCGCGAAAACAACGTGCGATTTGAAAATATTTTTCAAAACCGGACACCATCAACAATTGTTTATATTGCTGTGGCGATTGCGGCAGAGCGTAAAATTTGCCAATTTGTTGGCGCGATGGAATCAGGTAATCTCGCGCGCCTTCAGGTGTTGATTTACCAATATAGGGAGTATCGATTTCTGTGAATCCGTCTTTTGTTAAATAATCTCTAATAAAAGAAATAACTTTTGAGCGCAAAATAATGTTCGCATGCATTTTAGGTCGACGCAAATCCAAGTATCGGTATTTTAATCTGACTTCTTCGCCAACATCAACAATTGATTTTTCAATAGCGAAAGGCACGTCGTCGGCTGGGCTTAAAACCAAAATTTCTTTAGCTTCGCATTCTATATTCCCAGTGGCATAATCTTTATTAATTAGGTTTTCAGGACGGCTTTTAATCATTCCTTTAACTGATATTACTGATTCAACTTTTGTTCTGCCAATTTTTGATTTATATGCTACATCTTTAGGAACTACAACTTGAATAATGCCGCTTGAATCGCGCAGATCAATAAAAATTAATTTACCATGATCTCGTTTAGTAGCGATCCAGCCGCAAAGAGTGACGTCTTTGCCGATATGGTCGAGGGTTTTTATTATTGGTAGTTTATCCATTTCTTATATCTTATTTAAAAATCTATCTTTTTACAATATTTCATCTTTTTTAATTTTTCGATATTCTCCCAACTTTAGATCGCCCAATTTCAAATTACCAATTCTAATTCTTTTTAGTTTATATACTTCCAATCCAATTTTTTGAGCCATGCGTCTAATTTGCCTTTTTTTACCCTCGCCCAAAACAATATAAAAAGTAAACTTACCACCCTCTACTTTCCAGCCAAAAACTTTGGATGGTTTTGTTTTGTAACCACCGATATTTATTCCCTCTTCCATCCTGTGGATCAAGCGAACATCCCAGTTTGGCTTGATAATTTTTGCTTCAATGTAATATTCTTTTTCAATATGGCTTGAGGGGTGAGAGATTGTCTGTGACAGGGCACCGTCATTAGTCATAATCAATAAACCCTCGGAATTCTTATCGAGCCTGCCAACCGGATAAGTTGGCGGGTGGTTTGGTACAAGTGAAGTTACTTTTTTATCGGCAAAAGGATCATAGCGAGTCGATGTGTAACCGACTGGTTTATTAACAGCAAAATAAACAATATTTCTGGGAGTGATGATTTTATTGTGATAATGAACTTCATCTTCACCAACGTTCACTTTTGTGCCCATATTATAAATAGTGTGATTATTAATTTTAATGTGCCCACCCGCAATTAAGTCATCAGCTCTTCTTCTGGAAACTCCAGTTGATTGGGCAATATATTTATTGAGACGTATTGTTTTTTCCATTCTTGTTGTAATTAATAATGATTAAATTGTTGCCTGACATTTCTGATGGTTTCTCTATTTGCATTAAATATAGAAGTGTTGGTGTAACGTCGGAAAGTCGTCCATCCGTTCTTAATATATATTTATTTGTATCATTTTTAATAGGCACTAAAATAAAAGGCACCGGGTTTTTAGTATGTTCTGTTGATATTTCGTTCGTAATTGGATTAATTGCCTCTTCGGCGTTGCCGTGGTCAGCTGTAATTACCGAATAATAACCATTATCGTTAGCTTGTTTTACAATCTCTGATAAACTAGTGTCAACTATTTCGCAGGCCTTAACAATAGCCGCAAAATTACCGCTATGTCCAACCATATCAAGGTTGGCAAAATTGACAGCAATCAACCCAAACTTATTTGATTTAATACCTTTTATAACTTCATTGGTAACAATAGGCGCCGACATTTCCGGTTTTAGATCGTAAGTTGCCACCGCGGGTGATGGGACGATAACTCTTTCTTCGAGCGGAAAAGGTTTTTCTATCATTCCATTTAGAAAGAATGTAATATGGGCATATTTTTCTGTTTCGGCAATATGAAGTTGGGGAATTTTATGATCTGCTAAAACCGATGCTAACGTCATATAGATTTTTTCTGGTTCGAAAGCAACATATGGCCGTACACCGATATCTTTTTCATAGCCATATGGAATTAAACTTACAAAAAAAAGATTTTTTAATACTTTTGATCTGTTATATTTTTCTATCTGCGGCCTTAAAAAAGCTTGGGTTAATTCACGGGCACGATCGGAACGAAAGTTCCAAAATATTATGGAGTCACCATCCATTACTTGTGGTGGCAGATTCCTGTTCTCGATAATGGTAGGTAATATGAATTCATCAGTCTCACCTCGACCGTAAGCGGCACCAACGGCTGACATAGCACTCGGTGCTCTTTTGCCAACGCCTTCTGTCATAGCTTTATAAACTTTATCGATGCGTTCCCAATTGTGGTCGCGATCCATTGCCCAATATCGCCCGGAAACAGTAGCGATAGTACCAGTATCAAGTTTTTTAATTTCACTTGACAGTCGAGCAATATAAGTTTGCGCACTCATTGGCGGCGTATCACGGCCATCGGTAAATATATGGATATAAATGTTTTTAATTTTACGAGCGTGAGCTAAGTTCAAAAGTGCTATAGCGTGAGATGTGTGGGCATGAACGCCGCCATCGCTTAAAAGCCCCATAATATGAAGATTATTAGATGTGCCGCGCACTCTATCCATTGCTTGAATTAAAATTCTATTGGAAAAAAAAGTTCCATTTTCGATAGCTTCGTTTACATTCAATATGTCTTGGCGCACGATTTTTCCAGCACCGATATTTAAGTGCCCTACTTCAGAATTTCCCATTTCATGGCCCGGTAGACCAACATCGGTGCCCGATGCTCGAAGTTGGGTATGGGGGTAAGTGCGCCAAATGTAATTAAAAAAAGGAGTTTTAGCTACAGCAATAGAATTGCCACCCCATGGCTGTGCCAACCCCCAACCATCAAGAATAATCAATAATATTTTGTTCATATAAATCCCAAATTACAAGCATCAAATAACAAACAAATTCCAAATGTTAAACCATCAATATTTAAACACAAGCCTTACTATGAATTGAGCTTAGTATTAGCATTATTTCCGTTGCTTCTCTTATAAGATTTTGTCTTGTTGTTTCTAATTTTTTATTTTTAATAACTATAAGCTCAAGGAATAGTCTGCATTCCTTAGCTTCTTTACGCGAGATTTTTATTCGCATACAAAAGTCTTTCTTACTCAAGGATTCATTTGCTTCTATATAATTAGCAGCTATTGATCCACTAGCTCTTGCGAGCTGTTTTGAATCTTCTATATTGGATATTGATTTTGTAATTTCTTCTAAAAATGACCTGATAGAAATTGCAAATATTTTAGTTCTTTTCTCTAAATCGTACCTGGGTTTTGTTTTATTACATCTTTGCATCGGTTTATTATTTATCAATTTGAGATTTAAATATTGTTTGTTATTTGTAATTTGGTGCTTGATGCTTAGCTTAATAGTTCTTCCTCTATGCGCAACAGTCTATTATATTTTGCAATTCTTTCGCCGCGGGCGGGCGCACCTGATTTTATAAAATTGGCGCCAACACCAACCGCGATATCCGCAATTGCTGTATCTTCTGTTTCACCCGACCTATGTGATGCAATAATCATATATTTATTTTGACGAGCATACTTTATTGTTTCAAACGTTTCTGTAATTGTACCGATTTGATTTGGTTTTATGATAATTGCGTTTCCAGCGCCCATTTTAACGCCTTTTTGTAAACGTTTAATATTTGTGCTAAATAAATCATCACCAACGAGCATTAATCTTGCACCATATTCTTCGGTTAATTTTTGCCAATCTTCCCAACTATCTTCACCTAGTGGATCTTCAAGAGAGATTACTTTTCTATTGTTTGAAATTTCAGAAAATTTCCAGCCGGGAGGCAGATTACCAGCAAAATCAAAAGCGATTTTAATATCGTCACTTTCTTCTAAAAGATCTAGAGCATATTTATCACTGGGTAAGTTTGGCGCAAAGCCACCTTCGTCGCCAACAGTAGTACTATACCCATTATTTTCTAATGATTTTTTAAGGCGATGGTAGCACTCTGATGCTCTGCATAGTCTTTGGGCAAAACTATCGGTATCAGTCGGTACAATCATATATTCTTGGATATGAAGATTATTATCGGCATGGGCACCGCCGTTTATGACATTAAACATTGGTGTAGGAATTCTTAATGGATTTCTATTTTCGATAATATTAGCGATGTATTTATATAATGGAATATCATTGTCAAGAGCGCCTGCTTTAAGGCAAGCAATTGAAGTTGCAATAGTTGCGTTGGCACCTAATTTTGACTTATCAGGTGTTCCATCAAGTTCAATTAGTGTTCTATCAATTTCACTTTGATTTGCAGGATCTTTACCTTTTAGCGAATCCGATATCAATGAATTGATATTTTCAACAGCTTTTAGTACACCCATTCCAAAATATCTGTGCTCATCTCCATCTCGCAGTTCTTTTGCTTCGTGAGTGCCGGTTGATTTGCCGCTCGGCGCTGATGCTAAAATTTTTATGCCACTATCTAAAATTAACTCAACTTCCAAAGTTGGATTACTTCTTGAATCCAAAATTTCGCGGCCTTTGATTTTTCCTATCCGCATTCCCCTCCTGAGATTAATTATATCAGATTATAGTAATAAAAAACTGCCCAGTTGGCAGTTAATATTGGTTGTCTCCCTGCCGCGCGAAAAACCGCGCGGCAGGGAGATCGACATGTCATGAGGACTAGATGTGTTATGCTACATCATCAGGATCTATTGGAAAATAATCGTGTAGAAGATGGTTTAGTGTGTCGGTGGCAGTGTAAAGTGAATACGTGTTGTATCTACGCCGCCAGAAAGAAATCCACGATGGTCGTGAGGACGAAACCAGCCATCTCGCAGAGCGTTTAATCGTTTCCATCCTGGCTCTGATTCTCTTAAGAGTAGTTGACACATCATCAAAACTGAGATAATTTCGGTCTATTTTGCAGATCCTTGCTCCGATAAGTTCACCTGCGGCTCCTGCGAGAGCGACAAGAACATTGTAGGGAAGCCTACGGTGTGCGTTCTTCTCATCGATGAGATTTAGCAGAACCTGCTCCACAAACCACATATCGGTAGAGTTATGCGGCAAATGTTGAAATGCCGCGTATGAGGCAAGTAGCTTGTCGAACTCTGTTAGCCGTTCATCGTGGAGCGTTTTTTCCTTTCCCACTTATATCTCTCCTCTAAGGATAGAGGTCAATTAGTATTGAGACAAACTTATTATTAAGGATCTAATAGTCTTCGCTCATATTCAGTTCTGAGAAGAAAAGTAGGCTTACCTTGAGCATTTCTGCTTTCGATTCTGCGAATCAATTCTTCATTGGATAGGTTAGCATTGTCATGTGGCCTCGTGATTCTTCCTAAAGAATGCGGGTCAATTGATTCTCGCGTCATTCTTCTTAGCTCTTCGTGAGACAGCTCAGCCGACATTCGTACCACTCCTTTGCGGTTTTTAAAGTGCAGATGACCTGATTTTAATCAGGTCATCTTAATATAGAAAGTACTATCTATTTTGCAAAAATACAATAGTTATAGAAATATTTACAAATTACTTCTTTAATAATCTATTACCACCTCGTAGGTGGTGGGCAAGGAGGGAGTCGAACCCTCAAGAGCTTGCGCTCACGGGTTTTTGAGACCCGCGCGTATACCAATTCCGCCACTCGCCCACAAACTTATTTTACTCTTTTAGATCAATCAATTCAATGTCACAGAACCCTGCCGCAATACTTTTGGTTTGGGTCCACCGACATCAATAATAGTAGATGGAAGTTTTTCGGTAACATTTCCTTCAAATAGTATTAGGATACGATTGCAAGCAAAATATTTACGCATATCTTCAAGCGTGCGTGCCGGAGTAGAGTCTGATGGGTTAGCTGATGTGGCGGTCAGCGGCTCACCAATTGCAGATACAATCGAATTTATTGTTGATTGTCGAATATAACGCATGGCTGGTTTTCTGCGATTGATAACGATTGAAACCTCACCAGGAACCAATTTTCGTACTAAATCCTTATGCTGCTCGGGAGTTGCATCTATAATATCTTTTTTTCGAGGTACAAAGACCGAATATAGTCTGCTGCCCCTGCCATTTTTAATTCGTTTTAACTCGTCTTGCGCCCGTTTAGAATTCGGTAAACCTAAAATTGCATATGATGTATCTGCTTTCGCCACAACCAATCTACCGAATCTGATAGAACGAACCGCTTGTTCGATTGCTTGCTTTCTATTTTCTTTTTTTATAACAATAAATTGCATTTTAAGATTGATAAATATTAGCCATTAGGTTACTATGATACTTGAAAAGTATTAGTTTGTAAAGGTTTTGAGGGCCGTTAGCAATTAGTTAGTTGAGTATGGGCTCATAGGTAAATGGTATACCGCAGCATTCGCATTGCTGAGTTCCGAGTTCGATTCTCGGTGAGTCCACCATTGGAGTTTCAGCCCGAGGCTGATCACTCCGTAGCTCGTAGAGCGAAGGGTGACGAATCTCCCACGGTCCACCACTCGGGCAGGTAGTAAAATATTGTTGATTGACTCTCGAATGATTTGTCAGATATAAAAACTAGCCATAACTATGGGCTGGTTTTTTGTTTGATAAAAAATATTAAATATTGTATCGTAATATCACATCAAGCAGAAAGGGGTTGTACCTTGACATGAGAGATTCAGTACAACTAAGTGCTTTCGAAAAAGGCGATCATCAAGTAATCGAGATGTTCAATGGAGGAGACGAACTTATTATAGGATTTCCTTTCAATAGAACAATGATAATGATTAATCGCATCGGTGATAAATTGTCACTAAATTGCGATTTGGGGCATTACCATAGCGATATTTGTGGTATAGGTGCAATCGATGTCACTCAACGAGATTATTCGATAGCTATTACATACAATCATGAATTTCTAATGCGCGCACGACCCTATGATTATTCATGTCGAATAAAGCAATTTGTTGAATCAAGAGATATTGATATAGATCCGCTGGGGCCGGTGTCACCCGGAAAAATCTTTGGAGAAAAATGGCAAAGTCAAGTATATATTCACTTTACCAAGCCCATTGTGGAGAAAATCGCTAACTTGGAATTTAGTATTTTCCGTTCTGATGATTTACATGAGGGCTTGTTCCTTTCTGATGATATGGAGGATTTCAAATTAGATGAACCGAGATTTACACTTTGCGCATCCCTGCAGTTACGCAAACGGCCATACTACTTTCTATTTGTTGAATGGACTTATTATGATCAATGGTCATATCACGGAAATATCTATTACAATAATAGTGTTTTTCCACACGATAATACTTAGTGTCAACTACATAGTTATCATTAATAATTGATAATATATCAACCCTTGGCGATCACAGTGCCAAGGGTTTTTCTTATAACCAATGTTCCACCTCGTAGGTGGAGCAAAGGTAATTTATTAACAGGTTTAATAGTCATATTTTGACCGAATGTTCCACCTACGAGGTGGTGCGAAGCGGTTAAAAAAGGATTGTGATTTTATTTAATTTTTGTTGTATGATTTGGGTGTGAAAACAAAAGACTATATAAAACTGGAAGAGAAATATGGGGCGCATAATTATCTGCCGCTGGATGTGGTAATTGCCAAAGCTAAAGGATGTTGGGTTTATGATGTTGAGGGCAAAAAATATTTAGATTGTCTATCAGCGTACTCAGCGATTAACCAAGGCCACTGCCATCCAAAAATACTTAAAACATTTATTGACCAAGCCAAAAAAGTAACGCTCACCAGCCGTGCTTTCCGCAACGATCAACTACCTCTACTTTATCGCGAACTCAATAAAATCACCGGATTTGAAATGGCATTGCCCATGAACTCAGGCGCCGAAGCGGTGGAAACGGCAATTAAAGCGGCTCGCAAATGGGGTTATAAAGTCAAACGAATTCCCTATAACAAAGCGGAAATTATAGCCTGTAAAAATAACTTTCACGGCCGTACAGTAACTATCATCAGCATGTCGACCGATAAACAGTATCGCGATGGTTTTGGGCCAATGACTCCGGGATTCAAGATCATTGATTTTGGTGATATCAAAGCCCTCAAAAAAGCAATCAATAAAAACACTGCGGCGTTTTTGGTAGAACCAATTCAGGGCGAAGCAGGAGTTATGATCCCACCAATAGGGTTCTTGCGCGAAGCCAAAAGGATTTGTAAAAAGCACAATGTTTTATTGATTTGCGACGAGATTCAATCAGGCCTTGGCCGCAGCGGCAAATTATTTACATACGAATACGATAATATTCGTCCTGACATGATAATTATCGGCAAGGCTCTTTCTGGCGGTTTTTATCCAATTTCAGCGGTTCTATCATCACGCAAAATTTTAGGAGTTTTTAATCCTGGTGACCATGGCTCAACTTTCGGCGGCAACCCATTGGCAGCGGCTATCGCCCGCACAGCGCTCGAGGTGATAATCAAGGAAAAAATGGTAGAAAACTCTGCCAAAATGGGCAAATACTTCCTGCAAGAACTTAAAAAGATCAAAAATCCTCATATTAAATCAGCCCATGGCAAAGGGTTGTGGATCGGATTAGTTTTAAATACTAAAGCCCGGCCTTATTGCGAAAAGTTGATGGCAGAAGGCATCCTGTGCAAAGAAACTCACGATAACATTATCCGCTTTGCTCCACCACTTATTATCAAAAAATCTGAAATCGATTGGGCTCTCAAACACATAAAGAAAGTACTCAATTCATTTTAAATATGCAATTACTTGACGATTGCAAGCAACCAATATACTATGTAATCTTGGTGATCGCACCTTTATAACCAGGTAATTACCACGCTTTGCGTGGTTAGGCTGTGTCAGCGCTGGAAGGGAAAAGCAAGATGTGTCTTAACCAGATCATCAGCAACCTTCGACGAGGTTGCGTGAAGCGTCCGGAACCGCCAGCAATCTCGCCCCCTGTGCTACCTGTCACCATCGGTACCTACACTGACGTCAGGTCACTACGTCAGGCCGTATATGATACAGGCTTCAAGTTTGACGTCTATTCCAGGACGATCTTTGAAAAACTGATTCAGCTAGTCCCAGAAACGACAATCAAGACGAAGATTGTCTCTCTGGCTCAGTTGGGTCTACCTGGAAATAACCACAGAAACGAGATCTTCGATGCGATGCTATCACATGGCATCCGTCTTGGACCTCCCGAGGTTCTTCTCTACTTCATCCTTCAATACCCCGACCAACTGCCGCGTGACAGAGAACTCTATGTAGCTATGGAGCCAGTAGTGGACTCACCAGATACATATGGTCGAATAGTAGCCGCGGTACATGGTGACAGCGACTACTGGGAAGGCTGGTGGATAATTACAGATCAAGGGATTCCTACTGAACGATGGTACACTGTCGATCTATTCCTTGTATGCGTCGACGAAGACAAACATGGGTAGGTTAACGGCTGCCTACAATCACTCCGCTCGTAGGGCCAAGTACTATCTCCCGCTGCGTTTAATAAACGCAGCGGGAGTTTGATAATAAAAATAAACGACAGATATTTTTATTTTTGCTATACTTGAATTAAACAAGGAGAGGGATGCTTTTTAGAGAGGAAGAGCTCGATAAACTTTTTAATGATGTGCCAAAGCCACAATATCCGGGTTGGTGGCCCAAAGAAGAACCACCAAAACCCAAGGGTGGTATATTTTTAAAAAGTTTTATTGCTGTAATATTTGGATTTGTGATAGGCATTATCGTAATTTTTGGACCTAATATTTTAATGAATTTTAAGTGGTGGTATAACACAGAATATCTTAATAAAAATTGGAGCCAACAGAAAGAAACAAAAGCATCCAGCGCCGATAAACTTATTATTAGTAAAATCGGAGTTTCAGCCCCACTGACGTGGGATGTAACAGATTCTCAACTTGAAGCTACTCTAAAAAATGGAGTATCATCACTTGCACAAAATGTCAGGCCAGCACAAAATAAACCGATTACTATTATTGGTAAATCATCAAACTATTGGTGGGATGTTAATTATTATAATAATGTCTTCTCATTATTGCCAAAATTAGTAGTTGGCGATCGTATCGAAATAATTTACCAAGGCGATAAATATACCTATGTCGTTTCAAAAATTATCAACAAAAATACCTCATCAATAAAACTCATTAATAACAATGCATTAGTTCTAAAAACTCTATATCCAAATATTACAAAAAACACTGATTTTACAATTGTCGCTTACATGGAATCGCCAGATGATCTGTTATACTTTAGCGAATAGTGGCTATTTTTAAGTCCATGCCCTCTTGAAAAAGTACTTTAGTACCGCCATCAAGAAAAACATATGGTGAGTCTTTAGTAATTTTAAACAAAACATTATCGTTTTTTCCATCAATATCTATAATGTGCAATTTATTATCTGATATAAAAGAAATGTGTGCATCATCAGGATATAATTGGGCATTGGCAATACTTCCTGATATCCTTGTTATAAGTTTTTCATTAAAATAAAGTTCGTTATATACTTTATTATTTTTAACTTGAATATTATCATTTGTTCTTGGCCTATTTAACCTGGAAGAATAATTAGATTGATCTATGCTGCTAACAGATTCAATGAGAGGATTTTTTAGAAATAAAACTATATCTTCGAAAAGAGCAGTTTGGCCAGCGTCAAGTAAAACTTCATTTTCCCAATTTCTGTAATTTGCCCTTGAGACATCAATAATATATTTTCCCGGTTGAAGGTTAGCGGCTCTGATAGTATTATCTTTTGATTGAATCTCGCCATTTATTTTAACATCGCTGTCTCTTGGGAGAACCTTAATAACAATCATAGAAGTTTGAATAACTTTTTTACTTTTGATTTCAATTTTATAGCCGCTGGCAGTAAAAATTACAGCTGCAGCTGATAGCATAAAAATAACTATCAATATAATTTTAAGCGATAGTGATAATATTCGCTTTGTTTTTTCTTTCATAATCAACATTATTATATTACATATTGCTGAGAATTGTTACTAATGTTACTAATTAATATACTTTATCTAAAGACCCATATATGTAATCATATTGTAATAAATTAATTTAATTATAAAATAAAGTTATGAAATTAATAATCCATGGTGGTAAAGAATTAAAAGGCGAAATTAAAGTTAGTGGCGCTAAAAACGCAGCTTTAAAAATGATTGCTGCTTCAATTCTAATTGATGGCAACGTGACGCTTAAAAATGTCCCAGAGATTACAGATGTTAAGACAATGGCACAAATATTTGAATATCTTGGCGGAAGTGTAGTATGGGGTAAAAACACTTTAAAACTTAATTCCCAGAAAATTAATAAATATGAATTACCGCCAAATTTATCAAAATCGTTAAGAGGATCGATTGTATTTATTGGACCATTAGTTTCTAAATTTGGAAAATGCATTGTGCCCTGGCCAGGTGGTTGCGCTATCGGCAAAAGGCCCCTGACCGCCCACACTGAAATATTTAAAACTCTACGTGTTAAATCTAAAATTAAAGGTAATTTATACAAATTTGAAAAAATTGATAATAATCTTCTCAACACAGCCAAACTTATTGAGCGCAGTGTCACGGCTACCGAAAATGCTATTTTATATTGTGCAAAAAATAAGTCAATAATTTTAGAAAATGTAGCAGCTGAACCAGAAATTGATGATCTCATTAAACTTCTTAACGCATCTGGCGCTAAAATAAAGCGCTTAAGCGATAGCAAGATTAAAATATCAAATTCTACTAATCTAAAAGGTAATATAAATCACGAAATTATTGGCGATAGAATCGAAGCTGGAACATGGATTTCAGCTGGCCTTCTTTTGGGGAGCAATCTTAAAGTAATTGGATTCAATCCTGAACATATTCAAAATCCTATCGATTTAATCAAAAAAATTGGTGCTGATATCAAAGTAGAAAAAGATAGCGTAGTTGTTAACAAATCTAATTTAGGAAAATTTTATTTAAAAACCGGTGTTTATCCCCAATTCCCCACCGATCTCCAATCCCCTTTCTCGATACTTGCTACCCAAGCTCAAGGAACTTCCACAATTGAAGAGACTTTATTTGATGACAGATTAAAATATCTGCCGGAGTTGCAAGAAATGGGTGCCAAAGTCAAAATCATTTCTGACCACAAAGCCCAAATTACTGGCCCAATAAAATTGCAGGGCAAAATTATTGAATCAACAGATCTAAGATCAGGTGCAACTATGGTATTAGCTGGGCTTATAGCAGATGGAAAAACCACGGTTTCAAAAGCGGAAATTATTGACCGTGGATATGATATGTTAGATGATAAACTCTCAGCCGTTGGAGCTGATATAAAAAGAGTTGAATAATGCCCCGCTTAGCAATTGATTTAGGAACTACCAATATTCGAATTTACAAACCCGGCAAGGGTATTATTATTGATGAGCCTTCGGTGGTAGCTCTTGATGCTACCAATAATAAGATTGTTTCTGTCGGTTTTGATGCTAAAAAAATGTTAGGCAGAACCCCTGATAGTATTTTCGCTGCCACGCCGTTGCAAAACGGCGTTATCGCTTCATTTAGAATTACTGAAGGAATGCTTAGGTATTATTTTAATAAAATTACAGGTCGTATTCGCTTGATGCGTCCTGAGGTAATGGTTGCAATTCCAGCAGGAGTAACATCCACTGAGCAAAGAGCTGTTATTGATGCTTGTGCCGCCGCCGGTGCTAAAGAAACTTACACGATTAAATCTCCGTTAGCGGCTGCTCTTGGCGCTGGTGTTTCTATTTCGTCACCCAGTGGCAATTTAATAATTGATATCGGCGGCGGCACAAGCGAAGTAGCTGTTATAGCTTTAGGAGATGTAGTAGCATCAACTAGCCTGCGAGTAGCCGGCAATAGAATTGATCAGGCTATCGCTGCTCACCTGCGCAAACAATTCAGTATCATTGTCGGTGAGCAGACGGCCGAATCGCTAAAAAAAGAAATTGGATCAGCAACACCAATGAAAACAGATAAATCGATTGAAGTATCCGGTAGTAATACTATTACTGGCTTGCCAGAGAGTATAATATTAAAGAGTGAGGATATTGCTACGCCAATTAAAAATGAACTGAACGAAATAATACTTGCTGTAAAATCAGTGCTTCAAAAAACTCCACCAGAGTTAGCGAGCGACGTCATGGATAAAGGTATAATTATCACCGGCGGCACAGCAAAACTACTTAACATCGATAAACTTATGACCAAAGTGACTGGAGTGCCATGCCAAGTTGTCGACGAACCAGAATTTTGTACAGTTAAAGGAATCGGAGTTGCAATCGAACATTTAGACGAATTTAAAAAGAGTGTATTATGGATGAAATAACAATAGGCATTGATGCCTCAAAAGCCACCAAAGGCTATAAATCGGGTACAGAATATTACACGCAAGAAATTATTAAAGCGATAATTTTAAGTGATAATGGCCAAAATAAATTTTTACTTTATTCTAAATTGCCCTTGGATGTTTTAGGCATTCACGATAATAATGTTACAGATAAAATTATGCCTTTTCCGCCAAGACTATGGACTCAACTTAGGTTAAGTTATGAGGCGTCAATACATCCGCCTGACGTTCTTTTTATTCCTGCCCACACAATCCCACTTTTATTTAGATGCCCAGTTGTGACCACAATCCATGATTTAGGTTTTAAGCATTACCCAAATCTCTATCCAGAGCATGAAATTTTATATCATAACTACTCAATGAATATGGCCGCACGGCGTGCTAATTTAATAATTGCCATATCGGAATATACTAAAAAAGATTTTCTTAAATATTATCCTGATACAAATCCTGATAAAATATTTGTTATTCACCACGGTTTTAACCGAGATAGATTTAGGCCATTACGCCCCATTGATGACAAAAAGTTTATCCCCAAGTACGGAAAATATATATTATTTGTTGGCAGATTAGAGGAAAAGAAAAACATTATGGGATTAGTAAAGTCTTATGTTCTTCTTAGGAAAGAGCGAAAGATTGAGCATAAATTGGTTTTAGCCGGTCGGCCAAGGTTTGGTTTTGAAAAAGTCCAAAATTATATCGATAAGTTACCTCACGAAATAAAAAAAGATATTATTTTAACAGGTTACGTTTCCGATGAAGATCTACCAATCTTATACAGAGAAGCTGACATATTTTTATTTCCCACGTTCTTTGAAGGTTTTGGTATGCCTATTCTTGAAGCTTTCGCTTCCGGTGTGCCAGTTGTTGCTTCTAACACCACATCAATTCCAGAAGTCGCTGGCAACGCGGCTTTGCTTGTAAATCCCAAAAAACCATTTGAAATTGCATCGGCCTGCAGCCGAATAATTAATAAATCCATCTTGCGCAGAAAATTGGTTTCAGACGGAATCAACAGGGCGAAAATGTTTACTTGGGAAAAGGCAGGGCAAAAAACTCTTGAGGTATTGCTTTATGGCGCCAAAAAATAAGATCTTAGTAATAAACCAGGAAATTGATAATTTGCAATTAAATGATGTCTTGCATCGTATTATATCTGCAATAAAAAACAATCAACAATTAAAAATAGCTACCGTTAATCCTGAATTTATGGTTTTGTCGATGAAAGATGATAATTTTGCTAAAACTTTGGAAAATTTTGATATTAAAGTTCCCGACGGCGTTGGGATTACGCTATTACCTAAAATTTTTAAGGGTGAAGTTTTTACTCAAAGAATAACTGGGGTAGATTTAAGCTGGAAATTGTTTGAGATGGCTAACAAAAATCATTATAAGGTTTTGATGCTCGGTTCAACAAATAAAAATTCATCAGCCGCCTGTACGCGCCTGAGACGAATTTTCCCTACATTAAACATCAAATGTATTAGCGGCGGAAAAATTGATCCATTTAATCCTACCGAAAAATTAATCGAAGATATTTCAGATTTTAAACCTAATATTTTGCTTGTTGGGCTTGGGTCACCCAAACAGGAATATTTTATTTCATCAAATGAAAAGTTATTAAAATATAATGTCGCTGTTGGCGTTGGTGGAACAACTGATTTTATTGCCGAAACTACTAAAAGAGCGCCCAATGCTTTAAGGCAAATTGGACTCGAGTGGCTTTGGAGATTGATGTTTGAACCCCGCCGTTTCAAGCGAATCTTCAATGCCACCATTGTTTTTCCTTATCTTTATATAAAATCATTGATAAAAAAAAGAACTTAATTTTACTAATTATTATCTATAAAATTTTTAATCATCCAAATTAAACCTTAAAATATGACTCACTATATCGCGATCGCGATATAGTGAGTCGAATTAACAGATTTGATAATTAAACATCAAGTTTTTTATTATATTTGTTGACAAAGCATATCATTACCTATAATTTATAGATGCTTGGTACGTTAACAACAGGAAGGAGTGCTGCAATTGGAGCACGAGCCATTGACCGTTGAACAAGCTTCCCGTTTAGAAGTGGGTCAGTTTCTTTTTGTTGCTAAATACAATAGATCTGGAATAGAGCCAAATTTGCCGGTCCAATTCTATGAGCATGCATCGTCTCCAACAATACTTCGAGTTATGGGTATAAATGGCGAAATTAAATATATTGATATCGATGCCCTACGTTTACCAATTTCGAATGAGATGACTACTGTTGGAATAGATGTTTTTCGACGTGTCCTTTGTGCAGCAATTGAAAGGAAAGAAAGTGAAATTGTTCAAATTGAAAAAATGATTGCTAAGTTACCCCCACAATAACCACAGTCTGTATCTGCCCGCAACAACGCGTTGCGGGCTTTTTGTTGACAAAAAAATATTTAAAACCTATTCTAATATCAGCACATTGACAATATAGCTCCTTATGGCGGTAAAGACAGCTCTGAAATTTCGGAGCTGATAAACCGTCATAAGGAGGAGTGGATCGATGAATAAATACTTTACAATCTTGATAGTACTTCTTATTCCACTGATAACATCATGTACCCGAAAAGATGACAAAGCCTTTGAAACTGCCAAAGCACAAGATACTGAATCCTCGTATAATCAATATTGCCAATTGCATCCTGATGGCAAGCATGAAGTTGAGGCAAAGTCCTTAGCTGATCTGCGTGCTTTCGAAAAAGCCCAATCCCTAAACACAATAGATGCCTACAGAGTATATATAGAAAAATATAATGATCATGCCGAAGAAGCAAAATACCAAATAAGAGAGTTAGTTATTGATCAAGTTTTAGCGATGTATTCAGATGTAAAGATCTTTGGGGAAAAGCGAGAATGGGAAAAAGCTATTTCTATTCTTGATAACATGAACGAGGAAATTAAAGTTCTTGATAATTTAAACATAGAAGATAATGATACAACTACCAATATCAGAAAAGGCATTGAACTTCTATTAGATGGTTATAAAGGTTATATCGAAAATCCAATAGAAATATGGGACGAAGTAATAGAAACAATATATCACTATAAAGAAAATCCCGATCGTCTTCATGTTGATTCAGTTAATGTAAAGTGTAGATTAGTTAATAACACATCTAAACCAGTATACAATATTATTATAAAAGTTATGCTCTATGGTAAATATACAGGTATAGATCCCGAATCTAGCTTGGATATTAATAGTGATGGATATTTTAAAATTGCTGAAACAAAATATACGGCTTGCTTAAATAACAGACTTCAATCGGGTGAATCTAAAGAATTCTCATTCAGTAAACCTATATCAGCTGATCTTAAAATTATAGACTTGGACGAGAGACTCTATCTATATGAGGATGAAGAATCATCAGACGAAATTCAATATGATATTGTAATCGAATCTTATAAAACTGCTGAATAACTTCTTTCGCCCCGCCAACGGCGGGGCTTTTTGTTGACAAAACATATCATTATCTATAATTTATAGATGCTTAGTACGTTAACAACAGGAAGGAGTGCTGCAATTGGAGCACGAGCCATTAACCGTTGAACAAGCCAGAAATCTTAACAGAGGAGATTTTCTTTTTACCATAAGAAGAATTAGGGTTGGCTTGGGCACAGGAAGTTCCGTACGTTTTGTCTGTTTTGATGGAAAGTATCAACTTGTAACTATTATGGGCCCAAATGGTGATACACCTGAAATAAGAATTGATAATTTAAGACTGCCTTATGAGGGGGAAATTGGTTACTTAGAAATCGCTCATTGGCATCATTATCTTGATAATCTTATTACGTTCCATAGGGATCGCACTAAATACTTTACCGAAGAGAAAGACTCTTTGCCACCAATACCTCGTATTAAATAATATCTTTCGCCCCGCCTTATGGCGGGGCTTTTTGTTGACAATATCATATAATTTTGTTATGATAGTATTAGTTGATTCTGTTGATATGGGTGGCACAGTAGCCACCCAAAAATTTTATAAAAAGTTCAAATAGGAAAATCCCTCGACTCGCGATTACACTTGCTCGAGGTAAAATTTTAGGAGAAAATATGACAATTAATTTTTTGGAAGCTATTAACCAATTAGCTCTTGAAAAGGGTTTGCCGGAAGACGTTGTAACAGAAACTGTTGAATCGGCTTTATCAGCCGCTTATAGAAAAGATTACGGCCGTCCCGGCCAGCATATTCAGGCAGAAATAGATTCCAAAACCGGACAGGTTAAAATCTGGCGAGTTTATAATGTTGTGGCAAAAGAAGAAGAAAAAGAAAATCCTGCCGCTGACCTCCTCTTAAAAGAAGCTAAAAAAATTGATAAAAAAGCTAAAGTTGGTGAAACAGTTCGCGAAAAGTTGGAATACAAAGAAGATTTCGGACGCATTGCCGCTCAAACCGCTAAGCAAGTAATAATCCAACGCATCCGCGAAGCTGAAAGAAATATTCTCTTTGACGAATTTAAATCAAAAGAAAAGCAAATTGTTAATGGCACAGTCCAGCAAGTCGAAGGCCGTGTTGTTATCATCAGTCTTGGCAAAACAAATGGTGTACTTTTACCAAGTGGCCAGATCCCTGGAGAAACTTACAATATCGGTCACAGAATGAGGGTTTATGTCCAAGCTGTTGAGGAAACCGCCCGCGGTCCGAGAATTATAGTTAATCGATCTTCGAGCGACTTTATAAAAGAATTGTTCGCTATTGAAGTACCCGAAATTGCCAATGAGACTGTCGAAGTCAAAGGAATTGCTCGCGAAGCCGGCGCCAGGACAAAAATAGCTGTTTGGTCCGATGAAGAAGGCATTGACCCTGTAGGTTCTGCTGTCGGCCAACATGGATCTCGCGTTCAAGCAGTACTTTCAGAATTGGGTGAAGAAAAAGTAGATATCATTCTTTACGACAAAGATACTAAAATATATATAGTTAATGCCTTATCACCAGCAAAAATTAGCAACATTAAGTTGGATAAAAAGAGAAATAGAGCTATTGTTGAGGTACCAGAAGATCAATTGTCGCTTGCTATTGGCCGTCGCGGTCAAAACGTCCGACTTGCTTCAATTCTCACCGGTTGGGAAATCGATGTTGTATCCAAGAGCACTAAACCTTCACCTAAAACTCCAGCAAGGCAAAACGAAGAAAATGAATCTCCTAAAAAAGAACCAGATAAAAAAGCTATAAAAACGACTAAAAAGAAATAAGAATGTCATCTCGCAATAACGAGCCAGTATTCGATAATTTTAGTGAATCTGCTCAAAAAGTTCTAATAAGTGCACAAAAAATTGCCCGCGAAGTAGGTGAAAACATTGGACCAGAGCATATACTCTTAGCATTATCGACAATCCGCGGTACAATTTCTTACGATCTACTGCGTGAGCATTTAATTTCACCAGACCAAATTAGATTGATTATTGGTTCTCACCCTGCATCAAAATCTCAAGATATCTCATTGTCAAAAGACGGAAAATTAGTACTAAAAAGAGCAGTTTTAACAGCTGCTAATTTTGGCCATATGTCGATCGATAGTGAGCATTTATTAATGGCTTGCATTTCAGACCCTAATATTTTAAGTTATCAAATAATTTTACAGCTTGGCGCCGATCCGGAAAAAATTAAAATGCAACTTATCAATCTTTTTAATGATTTGGCAGAAATGGATAACATAATTCAAAAAAAATTGAATTCTAGCCAAGTTGCTACTCAAAATTTATTAGATGAAAACGAAAGCAACTTGGCTGATAAAAAAAGTAAAAATCCTGCATTAGAATATTTTACTGCTGACCTTACAAAACAGGCAGAGAATAATACCCTAGACCCAGTTATTGGCCGCGAAAAAGAAATCTCTCGAGCCCTCCAAATTTTATCAAGAAGGTCAAAAAATAATCCAATTTTTATTGGAGAGCCCGGTGTGGGTAAAACCGCCATTGTTGAAGGAATTGCACAACTTATTGCTACCGACGAAGTGCCTGTGAAATTACAAAATAAGAAAATCTTACATCTTGACTTGCCACTTTTGGTAGCAGGTACAGTCTACAGAGGCCAATTCGAAGAAAGGATTAAAAAATTGCTAGACGAAGTGAGCCGTGACGATAATATCATTTTATTTATCGATGAAATCCATACCATTGTCGGTGCCGGCAGTGCCGAAGGTTCTATTGATGCTGCCAATATCTTAAAACCCGCACTTGTGCGCAATAAAATCAGAATAATCGGCGCAACAACGTTAGATGAATACCGCAAATATATCGAAAAAGATAGTGCGTTAGAGCGCCGCTTGCAGCCGATAATGGTCGATGAACCAACTACCGAGGAATCAATTGCAATGCTTTATGGCCTTAAGAAAAATTACGAAAGTTATCATAATGTTAATATTTCTGAAGATGCTATAAGAGCTTGTGTGGAACTATCAAATAGATACATTAGCGACCGTTTTTTACCCGATAAAGCAATCGATGTCTTAGATGAAGCAGCAGCCCTTTCTACTCTAAAAAGAAAAAACAGCCAGGATTCAAAAAAAATTAAAAATTTACAATTAAAATTGCATAATATTAACAATGAAAAATTAAAAGCAGTAAACAAAGAAAATTTTAAAATCGCATCAATGATGCAATCAGAAGCAAAATTAGTTGAAAATCAAATTGAAAAATTATCGAAAAGAAAAAGTAAATCTCCCAAAAGAATTGATATAACACGTGAAAATATTGCTCAAATAATCTCACAAATAACTGGCATACCTACGAGCGATTTAATGAAACAAGAAAAAGAAAACCTTATTAAATTAGAAGAACGATTAAAAAAATATATCATCGCTCAAGACGAGGCAATTAAAGAAGTTTCTAATGCTATAAAAAGAAATCGCACCGGTATTGGTGATGAGAATAAGCCAATCGCATCATTTATATTTTTAGGCCCAACTGGCGTTGGTAAAACTGAGTTAGCTAAAGTTCTTGCTCGCGAAGTCTATGGATCGTTAAAATCTTTAATAAAGATAGATATGAGTGAGTTCGCCCAAAGCCATACCACCTCAAAACTAGTAGGTGCTCCACCTGGATACGTAGGTTACGATGATGCTGGCAAACTTACGGAAAAAGTACGACGCAACCCTTATAGTGTGATATTGTTTGATGAAATTGATAAAGCCCACTCGGAAGTATTTAATATTCTGTTGCAAGTGCTTGATGAGGGTTATTTAACAGATTCACAGGGTAGAAAAGTTAATTTTCGCCATAGCATGATAATTTTAACCTCCAATGCTGGTCTAAAAGAATATTATCAAAATAATAGCATTGGATTTACTGTCAACAATAAATATGAGGAATGCGATAAAATAAATCGTAAACTGATGAAATCACTGAAAAATCAATTCCGACCTGAATTTCTTGGTAGGATCGACAAAGTGATTGTCTTTAAGCCACTTAACAAAGACGCTCTAAAGAAAATTGTTGATATCGAAATAGAAAAATTAAAGGAAAGAGTTTTAAAAAACGAAGAAATAAACTTAAATATTGATGAATCTGTGAAAAAATGGCTCTTAAAAGTTGGTACCGATAAAAAATATGGTGCAAGACCTCTTAAACGCGCTATCCAAAACTTTATCGAGAACATTGTAGCCGATAAAATATTAATTGGAACCAACACAAGGAAATCGACTATTTATATTAGAATAAAAGATAATCGGCCAATGATATCAACTAAACCAAATAATATAAAATTAAAGATTAAAGAAATTCAGACTACATTAATAAAATAGATCTATGAATTCCGGTAAGTCTAAAGCTCTGCTGGAAAAAATTCAAAATCTTTCAGCTGGCGACAGGGATTTAATTAGCAGGGCGCTACAATTTGCATCGAATGCACACAAAGGCCAAACAAGGAAAAGTGGTAATCCCTATATTGACCATTCAATCGAGGTGGCTTTAAAAGTTATAGAACTCCGACTCGGCACCGATGCCATTATCGCCAGCCTTCTTCATGATACTGTCGAAGACACTCCTCTAACAATTAAAGATATTAAAAGTAAATTCGGCGGACAAGTTGCCCAATTGGTCGAAGGAGTTACAAAATTAGATAGAGTTAGAATCAGTAAACGTTGGTACTTTCCGTTTAAAAAAAATTATTACGAAATGGATCGTTACGAAAACCAATTAGAAACTATCAGAAAAATGTTCGTAGCGATGAGCCGTGATATCAGAGTAATTATCATTAAATTGGCAGATCGCCTCTGTAATTTACGCACCTTGCATTACCTTCCTAAGGTAAAACAAAAAAGAATCGCCCAAGAAACAATGGATATTTATGCCCCTATCGCCAATCGCTTAGGAATGGGTGAATTTAAATGCGAACTTGAAGATTTATCTTTCCCCTATCTTTACCCAGAAGATTATAAAAGAGTAAGAAAACTGGCTATTCCTGCTATTGAAACACGGAAAAAATATCTAAAAAAAGTATCAAAAAAAATCCAATCAACAATTAATGAATATGGCATTAATACAAAAGTAATTTATAGGGCTAAAAGATGGTATAGCCTTTACAAAAAACTGCAAAAATTCAAAAACGATATTGAAAAGATATATGATTTGGTCGCTTTGCGCATCATTGTGCCTACCGTTGAAGACTGCTATAACGTTTTGGGCATAGTTCATTCTATTTGGAAACCACTTCCCAATCGCATTAAGGATTATATCGCGTTGCCTAAACCTAATGGCTATCAATCAATTCACACTACGGTTATCGCTGAAAGAGGAGTAATTTCTGAAGTTCAAATTAGAACCGAAGAAATGAACAGGCAAGCAGAATTTGGTGTGGCTGCCCATTGGTATTATTCGGAAAAAAATACATCGCGCAAATTGCCTAAGCAATTATTAAGTTGGGTAAACGAGCTTCTAAAATGGCAAAATCGCATTAAAAATGCAAAAGACTTAGGCCAAGCATTAAAAATAGATTTCTTTAAAGATAGAATTTTCGTTTTTACACCAAAGGGCGAAGTAGTAGATTTGCCACAGGATTCTACATCTGTCGATTTTGCATATGCAATCCACACTGCTGTTGGCAACCAGTGTCGCGGCGCAAAAATAAATGGTAAATTAAAAACATTGGCGACAAAATTGCAAAATGGCGATATTATAGAAATAATAAAAGATAAGAAAGCAAAACCCAACAGAGATTGGCTAAGGTTTGTCAAAACCGAGCACGCCAAAGAATCAATTAACAGATATATATCAAATTAATAGGTGGGAAAATGAAAAAACAACTGCTTCAAACCATAAGGGGAACTTATGATATTTTGCCTAAAGATATGAGTCTATGGCAAAAAATTATTGAGGCAAGCGAACTATCAGCTGAACTACACGGTTTCTCCAAAATAGAAACACCAATTATGGAATATAGTTGGATTTTTTCTAAAGCTATTGGTGAAGAAACCGATATTGTATCAAAAGAAATGTATTATTTGCGCCACAAAGAAGCTGATATGCCTGTTGCGCTGCGTCCGGAAGGCACTGCGGGCGTTATTAGAGCTTATTACCAGCACGGTATGCACAATTTGCCATCGCCCCAAAGACTTTATTATATCGGCCCAATGTTTCGCCACGAAAGGCCACAAAGAGGCCGATGGCGCCAATTTTATCAATTTGGCATCGAATCAATTGGCGAGGGAGATGCCAGTGAAGACGCTCTTTCGATAATGCTTGGCATCCATTTCCTCAGCATTTTGGGCATTAAAAATACTCAATATTCAGTTGAGCTTAACACTATCGGTTGTAAGATATGTAGGCCTCGTTATATCAAGAAACTGAAGTCGTATTTAAAAAAATATACGCCCAAACTTTGTGCGGATTGCATCCAAAGGTCAAAAAGCAATCCCTTGAGAGTTTTGGATTGTAAAAAACGTAACTGCAGGAAAATTCTCAACGGTGCTCCCAATATTCTTGATTATGTTTGTCCAGATTGCAATAGTCATTTTAAATCACTTTTAGAATATCTCGATGAAGCTGGCGTAAAATTCGAAGTACGTAATAACATTGTTAGAGGGCTTGATTACTATACACAAACTGTATATGAAATTATTTCGAAATCCGGCACAACTCGCGACCAAGCTATAATAGCCGGCGGCCGTTATAATGACTTAGTATCTCTTTACGGCCGCCGCAATGCACCTGCTGTTGGTTTTGGTGCAGGCATCGAAAGAATAATAACTCTGATGCGCGAGTTAAATCTAAATGAAAATGTCGCCTCTAAATCTCCCCAGGTTTTTATTATCCAGTTAGGCCAAACGGCGAAAAAGAAAGTATTCCAAATAATTAAGCAGCTTACCGGCGCTGGAATTTATGTGCAAACAGCACTATCCAAAGATAGTTTGAAATCACAACTCAAATCAGCGTCACGCAAAAAAGCTAAGCTTGCCTTGATTTTAGGGCAAAGGGAAATACTTGATAAATCTATAATTATTAAGGATTTAACTTGTGGCACCCAAGAAACAGTTGATATTGATAAATATCTCACAGTGGTCTTGGAAAGGTTAAAATGAAAGAATACATAAAACTATTTATTGCTTGTGTAGCGATAATTTTTATCTCAACAGTTTTAGTAAATATTATTGCAACAAACGATTACTCTTTTGTTGCCGCAGCAATCTCTTCACTTGTTAGTGGCTTAGTTCTTGCTTTTGTTCTGCGAAAGATTTGATCTATTTTTTGCCGCTTTAATAAAATCAAAAAATAATGGGTGGGGATTATTGGGACGGCTTTTGAATTCCGGATGAGCTTGTGTGGCTATAAAGAATGGATGCTCAGTGATTTCAACAAACTCGACCAATTTTTTATCAGGCGATAAGCCGGAGAGCACCAAGCCGTTCTCTTCTAATGTTTTATGGTAAGCGGGATTAACTTCGTAGCGATGCCTGTGACGCTCTGAAATATCCAATGATCGATACAATTTTGCAACTTTTGACCCTTCTTTCAAGCGACAGGGCCAACTGCCCAGCCGCATCGTGCCACCTTTGTCTTTAATGTTTTTTTGGTGAGGCATAATGTAAATTACTGGATCCTTAGTTTTGGGATCAACTTCAGTGGAATTTGCATTTTTCAGACCGCAAACATTTCTGGCAAACTCCACAACTGCCATTTGCATCCCCAAACAAAGCCCTAAAAATGGAATTTTATTTTCTCTTAAAAATTTAATGGTTTTAATTTTCCCTTCCAGCCCCCTTTGTCCAAAACCACCGGGCACCACCACCCCATCAAGCTTTTTAATATCCTCAATGGGATATTTACCATTTTCAATCTTCTCCGAATCGATCCAATGTATAATCGGCTCATAACTCTGGTTAAAAGCAGCAGTTTTAATCGCTTCTGTAATTGATAGGTAGGTATCCTTCATCGTCATATATTTGCCGACCAAACCGATATTAACCCTGGGCTTATCGCTCTTATTGATAATACCTACAAGGCGTTTCCAGTTCTTAAGATCAGGTGATTTCGACTCTAATTGAAATTTTTTTAATATCACTTTAGCGGCACCGCGTTCCTCAATAATCAGCGGCACTTTATAAACCGATGACACGGTTTCCAGCGCGATAACAGCTTCTTCATCAATACCACCGAATAAAGCGATTTTTTCTAACAAATTTTTGTTAACTGGCCTGTCGGAACGACAAAAAACTAAATCTGGCTTGATACCAATTGATTGTAAATCTTTGATACTATTTTGGATTGGCTTTGTCTTTAATTCTTCGGTGACTTCAATGTAAGGTAAAAATCCTACGTGAACATAGACTACGTTTTCGCGGCCGACATCATGTTCCATTTGCCTAATCGCTTCCAAAAAATGAAGTCCTTCGTAGTCGCCAACGGTGCCGCCGATTTCTGTAATCATGATGTCGGCCGCCCCATATTTTGCCGCATCCTTAACTCTTTTTTTAACTTCGTTAGTAACGTGGGGAATGACTTGTACTGTCTTTCCCAAATACTTCCCCTCTCTTTCATCAGTTAAGATTTTACTGTAAATATTTCCTGTCATGACCGATGATTTACGGCTCAAATTAGTATCGATAAATCTTTCGTAATGGCCTAAATCCAAATCGGTCTCGGCGCCATCTTCAGTGACAAAAACTTCACCATGCTCGCCGGGGTTAAGTGTTCCAGCATCAACATTCAAGTACTGGTCAAATTTTTGCATATAAATACGAAAACCGCGAGCTTTAAGCACTGTGCCGATTGAAGCCGCGGTTATTCCTTTGCCTAACCCCGATAATACCCCACCTGTTACAAAAATATATTTCATCTATTGCCTATTATTACCCCTTTTTAATCAATGAATGATAATATTTCTCCAAACATAAATCCTGTACCACTCACTGTAGAATACGTTGGTGTTTTAGGAATTTTAATCTCGGAAACAGGAAACAATATAATTGCAACCTTTCCTTGGATATTAGATTTTGGGATAGGGCCGATTTCTCGCGAATCGCTAGAATGATTGCGATTATCTCCAAAAACAAAGAAATCATTCTCGCCTAATTTCGCCACCAAATTATTTTCTATAATGCTATCCTTGCCATCTTTTAAAATATAGCTTTCTTGTAGCAATTTATCGTTGATATATACTTTGCCATCCTTGACTTCAACTTTTTCGCCGGGGAGCCCAATAACTCTTTTTATATAGCTTTCACGCGGACTTTGCGGCGGATGAAAAATTATCACCTCTCCCCTTTTTGGTTGACGAAATTTATAAGATAGTTTATCGATAATTAAATATTCTTTGTCTTGAAAATTTGGTTCCATGCTTTGCCCCACCACAATAAATGGCTGGATTAAAAAATACCTGAAAACCAAGGCTACTAAAATTACCAACAGTGTTGTTTTAATAAATTCCAAGGAAAATTCAATTCCCAATAAAGCAAAGGATTTAGCTTTGTGAGGTTGCTCTGGTTGTTGTGGCTGTTGTTGCTGCTCTTGATCCATGATTTTATTATAAATTATTTTTAAAATTTAACAAATATTGAAAAAGCCCGGCTGGAAAGCCGGGCCGAGATATTAATCAAGATTCTTGCTTTGTCATAAGATCACAATTTAAGCATAAAATAAACTTATCACTAACGTATTTGTCCTTGGAATCATAACTCGATGGTAACTCATAGTAGCATTCTATTAATGGTTGTAAAGTACCACATTGTGGGCATCTTTTTCTTGCTATCTCATCTAATCCGACAACCTTATAACCGCGAGGCAAATCTGCCTCACCGTTCAAAAATTGTCTCACAATAACTCTCTTAGATACTAATGAATTAGTATCGAGAAAGAAATATGCCGCCTTATCTCTTCCTGGACGTCTTTGCTTCCAAGAATCTGGAAGCCCTGATATCGCATAACCAATTTTCCTTAATCTATCAATCTCCTTTTTCTTTTCTAATATTTCACTCTCCAAACACTTAATTTCCTCATATAGTCCTTGCTTTTTGGAATCAATTCTTGCAGAACATTCATTTAAATCTTCTGTGCTTACCATAGCAGGCATTACGGCACCATCCTTTCAAGGTACTATTGCATTTTTACTATCTATAATTTTAATATATATGTCAAATATAAAAAATGGTGCACGCATCAGGAATCGCTTGCCCACCATAATTCGCCTAAAGCGTAATGCCACCTCGTAGGTGGTGCAAACGGTCAAAAGATGATAAACGAACCCGATATTAGAAAAGGCCCGAAATAACCATATCGGGCCTCGCGATTTTATGTAGTAAATAACTTATACAATACTTGTGCTTGATAGATCTTATAATGTTTCATCGTGCCAAATGAAAATAACAGATTTACTTTGCTCACATATACCTATTACATCAGGGATTAATATACGTTTTGCAATTTGTGCTATACCATCGGTTCGACGAGAAAACATTGTCAGTATTTTATTTCGAGGCGTTATTTCTCTTAGGAGTATTGATAATCCATCTTGTTCATCTAGTGTAATAGCAGTCTCGACATCTCCATTCTGTCTTCCCTTCAGTATCTCTTCTACTATTTTAATAAAAATATCTGACGTAACATCGCATGCCTCTATCGCACACAAGATTAAACGTACTGTATGTAGATGATTTAATGTAGCTGCAAAAAGCGGATATTTCGACTTAAAATCATCTGGTAAGAACTTGTACGGATCTGGCCACTTGATGATCCATTCAGGCATCCTGTTCGCGAGCTTATCTAACAATTCACTTGATATAGATAGATTATCTCTGGCATAATTTAGCATTGTTTCGAAATCAGATACTGATGTAGCAGATCCGAGTACTTCAATCAGCGCGCCCTCAACATTTTCACTTTTTGCTGCTTCACTAAGCCGATCTACCCAATCATCACAAGTTATCACGGCCACGCTCCTTCCTACGCCTTTTTTTAAAGTGCAATAAACCCATCTAAGATGGGCAATATAATTTAACTAAATCGATTAGTTATTGTCAACAATGGTGCACGCATCAGGATTCGAACCTGAGACCCCCTCGATGTGAACGAGGTGCTCTACCACTGAGCTATGCGTGCAGACAAATAAAATTAAAATTGATAAATTAAAATGTTCCGCCTCGGCTTCGCCTAATGGCGAGACGGGCAATTCAATATTAAATGATTTAATGTCAAATTACTTGATATTTGGATTCCCGCCTCGACTCGCTAGACGCAAGTCGACGCGAGGCGGGTTGAACTTGATTTGACATTTGTCCTTTTGCCTTTGGCATTATCACCTGATAGAATATCACTATATTAGTAAATTTGAAAGAGGTATCATGGATGAAAATTTTATCTCTGCGCAAAAAGTCAAACTTGAGCAAGAAAAAAAGCGGCTCGACAGTGAAGTCAATGATCTAAAAAAATATCCAGAATCGGGCACCAGCGATGACGACCATGAACAGGAGGTCACCCAGTTCGAAGAAAACCAGTCAGTCGATGACAACCTTATCAGTGAAAGAATAGCAGTTATAAAAGCTCTCTCGCGTATTGAAAATGGAACCTATGGCAAATGTATTAAATGCGGCGTCGAAATTCCCACCAGCCGCCTCGAGGCTTATCCCGCCGCTGATGATTGTGTCAAATGCTCTGGAAAAAAATAACAATTGGTATTTTAGCTTTTGCAACACTTCAAATTATCGATTTTGTAATTTATAAATATTTTAATTTTTCAATACTCAATAATTCGGCATCTTGGGGCGTCACACTTTCACCAACATTTATAATTGTTCTAACATTATTAGCTCTTCTTGGAGTAGTTCTTGTCAACTTTTTTCTCAAACTCCACTGGCCCTTTTCTTTAATTTTGATTTTTTCTTGCGGCCTCTCTAACCTTGTCGAAAGAATTTTCTACGGTGGAGTAATCGATTATATCAATATTAAAATCCTTCCCGTTTTCAACATTGCCGATCTGATGATTACAATTAGTGCAATAATTCTGATCTATAGTTTAGTATTTTATAAATCACATCCTAATAAAACATCTAACGTCTAACTCATAACTTTATACTTTATAAACTTGTCCAAATTGGGGGATTTCAGAATTGATATCAAGCTCTCTTTCTAATTTATTTTTCAACCCCTCGACTGACTCGGTATCACCATGGTTGATAAATGTCTTTCCGGGTTTTGGATTAAATTTAGCCATCCATTCAATTAACTGACTCTGGTCGGCATGAGCACTGTAAGCTCCGATTTTCTCTATTTGGCAGCGTATAGGAATATTCCTACCGTCGATATTGACCGATCTGGCACCATCTTGAATTTCTCTGCCCATGGTTCCTTCAACTTGATAGCCAACAATAAGTAGTATATTTTTGGAATCGGGTAGTATTCTTTTTAAATGATGTGAAACTCTGCCGCCGGTCATCATGCCGCTGCCAGCGATAATTATTTTGGGAGAAGGAGTAATATTAATTTTCTTTGATTCTTCAGCAGTAGGCGTTTCTTTAAACCTGGGAAACTTAAATGGGTTATCGCCAATAAGATATTGATTGTAAAGATCCTCTGGCAGAAATTTTTTGTATATACCAAATAACCTGGTGACACTTGATGCCATTGGGCTGTCTAAAAATGTCGGCAATTCCGGAACTTTTTTCCTCTCTACTAAATCATCTAAATCGATAATTAACTCTTGGCTTCTTTCGATGGCAAAAGCTGGGATCAAAAGTGTAGATCGTCTTGAGTTAATTTCATTAATTAATTTAGTTAAGATTTCTTTTTGCTTTTCCTTTGGTTCATGAAGTCTGTTGCCATAGGTTGCTTCGATTGTGACAATATCGGTTGGACCAGGATGAACCGTAGGTTTAACCGCCCCCATTGGCCAATTTCCCAAATCTCCTGAAAAAACAATGCTTTGGCCACTATCCGTTATTTTAATCGAGGCAGAACCTAAAATATGGCCGGCATCAACGAAAACTGCCTCAACATTATTTGATAACTTGATGTTTTTCTCATAATCAATAGTCTGGAATAATTGGAGGCAGCCATCGATTTCTTTATCTGTGTAAAAAGGATCGGTGTTGGCTAAATTAGCCGCTGTTTGCAGCAACTCAACATTGTCGCGCCAAACAATCTCGGCAATGTCACGAGTCGGCGCAGTACTTAAAATCTTTCCCCGGAACCCGAATTTATAATAAATTGGTAATCGGCCGCAATGATCTAAGTGGCCATGGGTCAAAAGAAGATAATCTATTTTTTTCCAATCAACAGGTATCTCCTGCTCGTTTTTGATAAGATCTTTTTCGTGCCCTTGAAAATAGCCTGCATCAATAAGTAATTCTTGACCATTTGATAATTTCAAGTGAATGCAGGAACCAGTCACTTCCCCCACCGCTCCATAAAAAGTTATCTTCATAATATAATTATACCTGAACCACGAACCAATAATTTATTAATTAAACTAAGCAAAAATTATAAATTAGATCTCTTTGTATCATTCGATATTAATTGATGTATCAATTCTAAACCAGTAATTAAGACTCTCTATTACGCGATCGCGGTATAGAGAGACTATTAATTATATTACATGTCAGCTTTAATTCATCATTTGATAAATATCTGTTGACGAGTAGATTTTACCCTGAAAAATCTTGACAAAGGCATAATAATATGATATAGTTTTATGTTGATCGTCCGCCTCGCGGCTCCGATCACGCACGCACACTTTGGCTAGCTTCCTAAGTAGCCAGGGTGAGAATCCGCACCGACCCGGGGATCACTCCGAGCGGTAGCAAGGAAGTGTCGTAATGCAAGTACGGATGTATGTTCCAAAAGGTGTCCCAGGCGCTACCAACTATGGCGGAGAAGAATACTTCTTCATCCTGTCAAGCTCACGACCAGGCACACGGTCGTTAGACCAACCCGAAATGCCCGCGGGCATCGACCGTGAGAAGATCTGGTACACCCTGAGTGACAAGGTCGACCTGCATCACGACGTCGTACGTGACAACTCGAGAAAGAACGGCGTCTACCTAAAGGGAGGCGCCTCAATCGAGGTGCGGACGCACAACGGCAGCTCGAGCAAGAGGGTCAGCTTCTTTGACATGTACGAGGGCACATCCACCTCGCTCGAGGATCTACTTGAGCTCTACCACAACATTCGCGCCGGTACAGTTCTCCCCACGGAGAACTGGGACTCGCCTCAGGTCCATCAAGGACTTGAACCCCCAACCGTCAGAGACTTAATGCGAGCTCTCGTCTACCTTTATCCCACAGAGCACGTGGACGGCAGCACCAGTGCCAACAACGAGGCCGAGTCTCCAGTCTGCGACTCCGATCAGCCATCAGCGGACGACACCGATGGCACAGACACCGAGACCGAGCCGCCGACCGACGAGACCGTCGCCAACGGCGATCCAGAACCATCGCTCGGCGAATCCAGCAGCTAGGACTAGCACTTCACCCGCACCAAGCACGAGCCCCCGAGCCGCAAGGCGAGGGGGTTGTTCGTTTTTTAGAACACTTATTTAACTTTTTCTACAACTTTCTTAAATTCTTCAGGATGGTTTAATGCCATGTCGGCGAGAACTTTGCGGTCTAGGTCAATTTTAGCTTTTTTGAGTTTATTGATAAACACGCTATAAGTCATATTATAAGGCTTCAAACCTGCGTTAATTCTTACGATCCAAGCGCGGCGGAAGATACGCTTTTTGTTACGCCTATCGCGATATGCAAAAACTCCAGCTTTAAGAGTTGCTTGCTTGGCTTGGCGTATCAGGTTCTTGCGGCCATGGCGGTATCCCTTGGTCTTTTTATAAACCGCCTTATGGCGCGCCCTGGTTGTTTTTCCCGATTTTACTCTTGGCATGATTTTTTATATTTACTGTTCGAGCTTGTCTAGAACTATTTATTGTAACTTCTCCACAAGGTCGAAGAATATTTTGATATTTTATTTTATTAAATTTTTATAATGTTTTGTATCACCGCGCGACATCAGCATATTATTTTTTGATGCTTTTCTGCGGCGCTTTGATTTATTGGTCGCCAAATGCTGTGACGATGTTTGGCTAACCATAATTTTACCCTTGCGGGTTACTTTTTTGATCCGTTTTACTATTGTCTTCGGGGTTTTTAGTTTCTTCTTTGCCATTTGATTTTCCTTTTTCAATTATCGCTAAATACCTTCTGCCCATTCTTTGCGGTGGCTCTTCGAAGTTGCCACCCAATTCATCTTTGAATTTGTTTAATTTTTCCAGCGCCCTTTGAACGAAGAGCATTTGGCGGCCCATAAGCTTCATATCAACTTTAACTTTACCGCTTTGAGCTAAAAACTTTTTCGCTTTCTCTAGTTTTACCTGCCAGTCGTGCTCATCAATATTTACTGAAAGGCGAATTTCTTTTACATCGGTAGCGGCGCGGCTTTGCTGTTTGTGTTTTTTCTCAAGCTCATATTGATACTTGCCGAAATCCATAATCTTAGCTACAGGAGGATTAGCCCCTGGTCCGACTTCAACAAGATCAAGATCAGCTTCTTCGGCTAAGCGCAGTGCTTCATAAACACTTTTAATGCCTAACTGCTTGCCACTACCATCAATCACCAGTAATTCTGGCGCGTGGATTTCTCTGTTGACCCTTAGCTGTTTGATTGTGGCTCCTTTTGAATTTCTTGTTCGCTTATAAACCTATCACGTTTGATAATAATTTTCAAGGCTTTTGGCATCCTGTATATAACTGACGGTGTTTTGGTGACCACTTCGCCATCAACCGTAATAGGCATCACTACGCTGCCGGTGATCTGTAGGGTTCGGGCATGAAAGATACTTACTTCATTTTTTTCTGCTTCGCCACCCCAAAGCCATGATGATATTTTTCTAAAACCAGTTTTAGATGCCAAACTATTATAAAAACTAAAAGTTAAATCTGAGAAAACAATTAAATCGGTAATGTGGTTTGTCACTTCCCAGCGATCGGCTCTTAGAGTAATTTCTGTTGGTGTGGCACTATGCAGTTCGGCACTGGTAACAAAATAATATGCATTTTCGACATAACCTAAATCGATAGTCGTGTAGTGGCGTTTTTTAAGCGCTTCACAGGCTTCGTAGACACTGCTCAATCTGAGTCTTTCGCGTAATACCGAATTAGCATCCAGCGGAATCGTTCCTACTACCACATTTCTATTTAACCCTCGCTCAAGCACTTTTATCATACTAATGACATGATTAATATGGCGGTCGCTGCCTACCGCAATAATGGTACTAGCGCCTTTCCTTAAGCCCATATCTGTTAGCTCTTCTGCGCTGCGCGCTGGCGAGGCGTTGGTTATTTCACCGACTATCCCTAAGTCCTCGAGATTCTCTCTAACTTTGGTATGTGCCTTTCTATCGGCACTAGTCTTAGGCTGCTCAAAAACATAATAGTACATGAACTATTTTCTAATTTTCTTCTTCGATCTCAATTTTACTGCCTTCGTCTTCTTCGTCGTCGTGTTCTACCATTTCGCTGGTAACCTCTTGGTGGGCGTCGCTACCGCCTTCAGGAGCCATTTCGCTTTTTCCAGTAAAATGAGCGCCGGAGTGAATTATCAAATCTTTAGTTTTGATATTACCCTCGACATGGCCCGTCGGGTGAATTTCCAGTTTGTCTTTAGCGTTGATAGTTCCTTTTACTTCACCTGAAATGCTAACAACAACTGCCGTTATTGGCCCTTTAACCTTGGCAGAATCACCGACAATCACATTTTGCTCCGATGTCACTTCGCCCTCGACCGAGCCGTGGACCACGATATCACTTTGATCTTTCAGCGTACCGGTAAGATGGACCCCCGATCCAACTACCGTGCTGACATCTTCATCTTTCATAGGCCTCCTAAAAAAATTGCTTGTATTTATAATTTAACCTTATCACCGCAATTGTCAACAGGCATCTGAAAAAATTACTTACTCCTAATTCCCAACACCTGATTAAATTGCTTAGATCGAACAAATTAAACATAAATCTACAGATATAACCATTTACACTTCGTAGGTGTAAAAGCGGTTTAGTATATGCCTGAACCAGTAAATACTTACACTTCGTAGGTGTAAATGGTATATGGTGACAAAACCTCTATAAGCCAATTAGACATTTGTAATTATTTTCACTATTTGATTTATACACATTAATTAAAGTTTATTTTTCAACCCGGGCGTGCCATCCGTAGCCCTATCATCGATAAGACAAAGTATGCTAAATCCGCTTTATTCTACTTGCCACCTGACACCTGTTACAAGTTCACTTTCATTATATGCACTTGCATTAAATTAAAATATTGTGTATAATTTTCACGATTCACCTTAAATAAATTTTTATGGAATATATCGAGATTAAAGGGGCTAGAACTAACAATCTCAAGAATATCGATGTTCGCATTCCGAAAGGTTTGCTGACAGTTGTAACAGGTTTGTCCGGCTCGGGTAAATCGAGTCTTGCTTTCGATACAATTTACGCCGAAGGCCAGCGCCGTTACGTTGAGAATCTCTCAAGCTACGCTAAGCAAATTTTGGGAATTTTAAATAAACCCGACATTGATAGTGCAAACGGTTTAATTCCCGCCATAGCTATCGACCAGAAAACTATTGCCCGTTCCCCACGCTCAACTGTCGGCACTTTAACTGAAATATATGATTACTTGCGCCTTTTATTTGCTCGTGTCGGTACACCAATTTGCCCAAATTGTAAAAAAGCCCTTACCCGCCAAAGCCATGATGATATCTTAAAAGAAATAGATAAGTTAGTTATATCAAGTGAATTTACAGGTACAGTCCAAATTCTTAGCCCCCTTGTTTATATGGATAGTTCAGAAAAAAGATTTGAACAAGCCTTAAACCGCGCTGCCAATTCCAAATTCGAAGAATTTCGGGTAGATGGCAAATTTTACACCCGCGAAAGCATAAAAGACCTCAAGTTAAATCCGGAAACTAAGCACACTATCGAAGTGGTTTTTGCCAGCTATGACATCAATCGCTCTGATAAAAACGAGTTTCCCAACCAAATGCGCGGTTTCACAAAAAACATCGAAAAGTCACTTATTTATGGCGACGGCCGCACAGTAGTTTATTTCAAAAAAACAAAGAAAGAAATCCTTTACGCTGAAAATTATCTTTGTACTAAATGTGGTATTTCCTTCCCGCAAATCACTCCCAAAATGTTCTCTTTCAATAGTCCCCAAGGAGCATGTCCCGAATGCCATGGGTTAGGTAGAAAAAAATATGTCGACCCATATCTGGTTATCCCCAATCAACAACTGACATTAGCCGAAGGTGCTATCCGCCCTTGGTCACGCATGGCTAACCAGACCAGCTGGTATGAAAAAACCTTATCCGAGTTAGCACAAAGAAACAATTTCGATATGCATACGCCGATTGCCGATATGACGAACGATGCAAAAACCTGCATCCTATATGGTGATAGTATTTTTGAAGGAGTTGTTTCTAACCTCGAGCGTCGTTATGTGGAAACTGATTCTGAATATCTGCGCGATGAAATTGAAAAATATATGGTTGAAAAAATCTGCCCAGTTTGTCTTGGTAAAAGATTGAGGTCGGAATCTCTTAATGTCTTTATTGAAAAGAAAAATATTGCCAATATCAGCAAAATGACCGTTGACGAGTTGTTAAAGTTTATTAAAACAATCAAACTTGGCAACGGCCAATCCCATATTATTTCACCGATAATAAATGAAATTGGCAGCCGATTGCGAAATCTCGAACAGGTTGGCTTATCATACTTATCAATCGATCGCCAAGCTGACACTTTAGCCGGCGGTGAAGCCCAAAGAATTCGCCTTTCAACTCAATTAAACGGTGGCCTCTCGGGTATTTTATATGTCTTAGACGAACCTTCTATCGGCCTCCACCCGAGTGATATTTCCAGGTTAATCGATACTTTGATTAAGCTCAAAAAAAATGGCAATACACTGCTTGTAGTAGAACACGACAGTGAAATTATGAAAGCTTCCGATTACATTATAGATATCGGCCCTTTGGCTGGTGAAAGTGGTGGCGAAATTGTTGCCGAAGGCAAATATTCCGATTTGATAAAAAAGAAAAATTCATTGACAGCCGCTTATCTTTCTGGTGAAAAACAGATAAAAATACCTCTCAAAAGGCGACCCGTATCTGATAAATGCGTTATTGATATTAAAGGAGCGCAAGAATATAACCTCAAAAATATCGATGTTAAAATCCCCTTAAAGGGCTTGGTCTGTATAACTGGTGTTTCGGGGTCGGGTAAATCAACTTTAGTTTATGAGATTTTAGGTAAAAAAGTAGCCCAATTTTTCCATCGCGCTCAGGCTATTCCCGGTAAGCACAAATCTATCAAAGGATTAAATAATCTCAATAAAGCAATCAACATCGACCAATCACCAATTGGCCGTACCCCAAGAAGCAACCTCGCCACTTATACCGGAATATTTGGGCCAATTCGCTCTCTTTTTGCCTCTCAACCAGAAGCAAAAATGCGCGGATTTTCTGCCAGCCACTTCAGTTTTAACCTGAAAGGTGGCCGTTGCGAAGCCTGCCATGGCGACGGTTCTATCAAGGTAGAAATGCACTTTTTACCAGATGTTTATGTCACCTGTGAAACTTGTGGTGGTAAAAGATATAATGCCGATGCCCTGGAAGTAACTGTTAAAGACAAAAATATTGCCGATATTCTTAATATGACTGTCGATGCTGCCTATGATTTCTTCAGCGACGAACAGCAAATTTTAGATAAATTAAAGATATTACAAGCTGTTGGCTTGGGTTACGTGCCTTTGGGGCAATCGGCAACCACGCTTTCCGGCGGTGAAGCCCAAAGAATCAAACTGGCAACGGAATTAAGCCGCAGTGATACCGGCCGAACCTTATATATCCTTGATGAACCGACCACCGGCCTTCATTTTGAAGATGTATCGATGCTTTTAAGTGTTCTGCAAAGGTTAGCCGATAAAGGCAATACCATCCTTGTGATAGAACATAATATGGATGTTATCAAGTCTGCTGACTGGGTTATTGATATTGGCCCCGGCGGCGGTGATGAAGGTGGTGAAATTGTTGCCCAAGGCACCCCCGAACAGGTTGCCAAGGTTGCTAAATCCCTGACAGGAAAGTATTTGAAGAAAATACTTTAGTTCATCAGGTTTCTAAAGTTTATTAGGTTCATCAGGACATTTCTATTCTTCGACCAAGTGAAGCGCGTGGAGAAGTAACGATAATAGTTCTCAATGCGCGATTACATTTTCTCGAGCTGTGATGATATTAATAATTTCATAGTGCTCTTGACAAAAGCACACATTTATAGTATTATTAAAGCGCTTTGACAGGTATAGACAGTCGCTCCGACTAAGCTTTAGCGAACGTCGGAGAGGAAAGTCCGAGCACCAAGAACAACACTGTCGCGAAATGCGACCGGCCGTGAGGCCCGGGCTAGTGCAACAGAAAGTATACCGCCCCGTGCGTAGCACGGAAGCACCAAATTACAAGATACAAGCTCCAAACAAACATCAAATTTCAATATTCAAACCGTTTGAAAACTTGAATAGTTGAATATTGTTTGGTTATTGTTTCTTGGTTATTGGTTATTCCGTGCTACGTGCGAGGTAAGGTTGAAAATGTGAGGTAAGAGCTCACACATCTACATGGTGACATGTAGTTGCGGTAAACCCAGTGTGGTGCAAGGCAAGTGGACCAAGGCAAAAATATCCCCCCAAGTGGGACCTAACACTATCTGTTCGATAGTTTGCCAAGGTCTTGCCGCATAGATAGATGGCTGTCATCCGCCTCGCTTTATAGCGGGCGTGATACAGAACTCGGCTTACGTACCTGTCAAAGCAATGTCATCCTGCCTGCCCGACCGTAACTACAGTGAAGGCGGGAGTGAAACGAATGATCCCATCAATAAAGGGGGTCTTTTTTTATATCCGCGACTATCCGCGATATCTGCCAATCCGCGTCCATCCGCGTTTTTCCCAAAACCCCTTGACAAACTTTATAAAATATGCTATTATATACAATGTGTCAGAGTAGATAGATCGTTATCTCTTCTGACATGTTCGTTTACAGCTTTTAGCCGGATTAGGTGTCGCGTGCGATGCGATGTCTGATCCTCTAGTAAATATAAAATCGCCAAGGGCTTCCAGCCCAGATCGGAGGGCCGTGGCTTGATAACGTTAGGAGACGGCGGGTACGACCGCGCCCTGGTCTAAATAAAAAACCCAGGACCAAAGTCTCCCAGAACCCAGGTTTACAGCGCGGTAAAAAAGAGCTAGTTCCCTTTTCCGTTCCATGGGACGGGATTGGGTTCTGTCGGGCCATCGGATGCGCCACTCCACCTCGGGTGGAGGCTAGGGCGGTCCAACCAAGTGGCCAGGCATAGTTCCTCGGGAAGTGGAGCCTAAAAGGCTGTGAAACTCTCGAGGAATTCGCGACGGTGGGAGAGCTGGATAGTCGTCTATCCTTCTGGTCACGGCGTTGGACGTTTAGCGACGGGTCAACGCCTATGACGGCCAGAAGGACGATGATGATACCGTTCCGGAAGGTTCTCCGGCTCTCTCCACAACCTTGCCGGCGAGGAAACACCGGCCCTGAGGCAGATACAGGAAGAAGCTGCCCTACAGCCCGGTGATGGTTAATCCGGGCACCATAGAAATCGCACCACACAACCTTGCCGGCGAGGAAACACCGGCCCTGAGGCAGATACAGGAAGAAGCTGCCCTACGCCCGGTGATGGTTAATCCGGGCACCATAGAAATCGCACCACCCCAGGGGGGCCACGTCAGCGCACTACGACGTCGGCCCCCTTTTCGTATTTAATACCCCTTCTTACTTTATAAATTTAATTAATAATTGATCAAGTTATCGTTCGAGCGTAGTCGAGAACTTCTCCACAGGGTCGAATAATATTTATACTTAATATTTATTTATCGAAGGTAGTCGAGAACTTCTCCACCGAATTCCATTCGAGTCGAAGAATAATATTTTTTCATCTGTTTACTATATTTATTCGAGCGTCATTAGCGTCAAATATTATTAGTGTGATTCATTCGCGTGTAATTTCCCGCTTTCTGCGGGACCCCGCCAAAGGCGGTGGCGTGACTATTCGCGTGAATTTTTCTCAAAAGTACTTGACAGATGTCTGAAAACATGTTATGATATACTTTGTCAGAGTGAGAAACTCTGCTCTGGCAGTTTGAAAACAAGATCTTTGACATACGACACCAAGTCTTCCTCGCCCAGTCAGAGGGTGATGCTGATGGCGGTCTCCACACCCCAGACAAGGCAGGAAGTGTGTGCGGGAGAGCCGATAAGTCGGATAAACCCTTCTTTGGCCACGAAGGTCAGGGTCTCCCACTATGGAGGGATGTATATCCTCTTCGGCTCTACCCGCATTACAGTACAACTTCAGTATTCCTGCGTGATTGCACCATAGGATCTCGCAGGATCAGTGTTCCCTGCTCGGTCTGGGGATGAGCACACTTAGCGAGTCCCACATCTTGCCGTCCCCTACCTAACCCTCGGGTTTTGTAGGATGAGTCGACAAGCGTTCCCGACGGTGACGGAAACCGTTACGAGCAGGGGAAAGTCTGTTTGGTCCAACGGAGCAACGCCACACACTACATGGGCGTTAGCTTTCCGTAAATCTCTGCTGACAAGCCTTGCAGAGAAGGAGACCGACAGGCGAATGTAGTACGGCGGGAGAGCCGGAAAACAGAAAGTCTTCGTTGGGCGGAACTATCGGATCCTTAACAAGACCGACCGACCACGCGAAGCATCTGGGCACCAAAGAGGTGCCTCCAGCTCTTTCCGCCAACCTCTCGCCGGTGGGAGTAACCGGACCCTGATTCGCGGGGATCAGAGGAAAAAATCCCCGCACCAGATTTGCCTGCTAATGGGCAACAGTGCCCACGCAGGCCCAGAGGCGGGCCCTGACTGTGTATGAGACGGGATAGCGTATCCAACTAAGGGCGAACTACCGATAACCGGTTGAAACCGAGGGGCAGAGCTGCCCGTTCCAGCTCCGCCTCGCACCACCCCAGGGGGCCACGTCAAAGCACTACGACGTGGCCCCTGCTTTTTTATCTAAATAGCCTTTTTTACTTTATGAACTTAATTAATAATTGATCAAGTTATTGTTCGAGCGTAGTCGAGAACTTTTCCGTGGTAACTTCTCCACAAGGTCGAATAATATTTATACTTAATATTTATTTATCGAGCGTAGTCGAGAACTTTTCCACCGAATTCCAATCGAGTCGAAGAATAATCCTCTTCTTTCGGGCGACACTTTAAGGACATTCTTGTGATTGTTTTATCCGCGACTATCCGCGTGCATTTTTCCTATCCGCGTCGATCCGCGTTTTACCCCACCATCAACCATTCAGGTTTTACTATCATCAAAATGCCAATGATTATCATCACCACACCGCCGACAAGGCGAGAAATGCGGACATATTTGGCACCAAAAGTTGTGGTCCGCAGTGTTGCCATAGCGATTATCAACACGACCAAATCATCAAGCATATAAAAGAAAATATATCCTAAAATATAAAGGTAATATTGCCAGCGCGGCAAGTCATTTATCGCTAATATTTGATTAAAAATTGTCGGTAATCCTGCCGAGCAAAGCATCTCTACAAGGTTAACGGCACCAGCCAGCACTATTATTCCGATTAACGCTAGCCAAAATTGCGGTTTTTGCGCAATCGCTTTGAGTTTATCCATGATTATGACTCGTTTTGGGTCGCGGGTCACTTTGCAAACTTTATCTTTGTGGGTAAAAAAGTCGCGCATACTAAAGTATCCTGCTACAAGCGCTACAGCGCCGATGCCAATTCTTATCCAAATTATAAAGCCTAAAAAGATGATGATATTTAGCCACGCTACCATGGCCGTAAAGTAGAGCGCTCCCGAGGCTATGACGAAAGCAAGGCCCAAAATCCACATCCGCCAACGGTCTTCCATCGCTAAAAGTAGAGTGATAAGAAAAACTAGCGTCCACATGGCACAAGGGTTAAAACCATCAACAAATCCGAGTATCACGGTAATAGCCGGCAGTGATAAATTTTTTAAACTGACCTGGCCAATTATCGGGATTTTGATGGAATCCGGCACTTTAATTTGCTTTTGGTTAACCGATGTTGCCTGGTTTTGAATTTCTCCAACTACATCAGTGCAGCCCTTGGCGATAGCACAGTTGATAGCATCCTCAATTTGCTTGCCGGTTGTTTCTCTATCTGTCCAGCCTGTAAAATTGTACTTGCCGATGACGGTGACTGGCACGCCGGTAACATCAAATCCCATTTTTTCGCCCACTTTTTTTAGGAGATTGGCGTTGTCGCGGCTGGTTGTAACCTCGAAGTCTTTGATTTGTACTTGAGGATACTTCTTAACCATCTCTTCAAGAAATGGCTCTTCGTCGGCACAGTGGGGACAGCCATTAGCCCGGAAAAAATAGATGGTGACTTTGTCTGTAGTATCTGATTTCGATGGTGATACTGAGTCCTGTGCCCTAGATAATACAAATGGCACCAGAGTCAAAATAACCGCAAAAATAATTGGTATTATCGTTCGAGCGATCGAAGAGAGTCGAGAACTTCTCAATGCGTTCGCCCGTGGCCGACTTACTCGAAGAATAGATGGTATTGAAAAATTTTTCATCGTAATATTTAGAATACTAAAAAAAGCGCCTTCGCGCTATTTCTTAACCGCTTTGCACCACCTCGTAGGTGGAACATTCGGTCAAAAGACACATTCTGAACCAGTTATTTGACAACCTTTGCACCACCTCGTAGGTGGAACAATGGTTAAATGTTAATAAAGATACTAAGGGGTTGGTGTCGCGTATATTCTCTCGCTTACAGCGAGTAGAAAACGCGACTACCACGTTTCCGTCACGTATATCGTATTCGCTACGCGAATCGAAACGTGACAGGATATACGTGGTGGACCGACGGGGATTCGAACCCCGGACCCCATGCATGCCATGCATGTGCTCTACCAACTGAGCTACCGGCCCATGTTATTTAAATTCCAATAACCAAGATACAATAACCCCGCCCGAACGACTGCCAGCCCGACAAGTCATTCTGGCGGGATGTCATTCAGTCGGGCAGGCAAACAAATTCAAAATCACGAATCACTAAACACTTATCACCAATCACGAATTATTAGCCACCGCTATTGCTATTCTACCTCAATTTACAGATAAGATCAATAATAAAATCTATTTTACCGATGTTTCAACGGTTGAGGCCGGTTTATTAGTTTGAGCGTTTATCGATACCGAACCCCAAACGTACCAAAGGATCAATATAACCAAAATTCCAACCATTATCCACAACCACCACATCAGGCGCTTGGTCGAAGGGTGTACTTTTTTTCTTTTTTGCACCAATTGCATATTCTCTTCCATATTTTGTTTTGATATTTCACTAATCACCAGTCACCGATCACCAATCACTCTCCATTTATCTCTATCGTCGATGCCCCGGCCTTGATATCAACATAAATTTTGTTCTGTGATGCATCAAAATTCACCGATCTCTTTTGCTTCTCACCACTTATTTGCATCATCTCAATTCCATTATACCGCAATGAAACCGCGCCCGTGGCTTGCTTTACTTCTAATCCCGATGATTTAGGAACATATAGCTTAATATCAGAAGCCCCAGTGTCGATATAAACATGTGTATTTGCGCTGCGGCTGCCAAGCTTAATAGCGCCATCAAAAGCACCAGTATTCAGATTTAGTTCAGTCAGGATAATATCGCGCAAATCAGCATTTATTTTGGTAGCCCCAAGATTGAAAGCAATACTTACGGGGATTTGATTAGTGATTGATATTTGGCTATTTTCTTCTTCTTTTTCCCAAAAGCGCCAGGTTTTAAAAGTCCAATGCTGGCTAATTTTGGCATCAGCCGTATCACCCCTTTGCATAACAGTGATATTTGGGGTTGTATTATTTCCAGTAATTGTGCCCGCAACCAGTCCGCTTTTTTGAGCATTAATATCAACATTTTGCGCCCCTAGCGCCACTTCCAGATTCATTTTAGCAATATCAGCCGATAGTGGTTCATCAAATTTCAATGATTCACTTTGGCTTTGAGACTTTGAATTGATTTTGAAGTCGAAACGATCTTTGGAAAAATAATAAGCGCCCAAAATTGCTGCCGCGATCATCATGACGATGATGAGGATTGAAAGCCACCTTGGCAAATACTTGCGCCCCACAATTGCGACACCGATAACAATTAGAGCTACTGGCCAAAAACGCCAAAGCTCACCCCAAAATTGATTCTCCATAACACCATAGTTATAGGCCAAGAACACCAGCCCCAAAACAATTAAAATGATTGGAAATATCATTCTTTTTTATCACCTTTTTTAATAAGCATCACCACGCCGGCAAATACCAACAATAGCGGCCAGAGCTTCCAAAAACTTAAACCAGGGAAGAAGTTATTTAATAAAAACAATAGTCCCAGCACAATTAGCAAGATCCCCAAATTCAACTGCCAACTACTTATTTCCATAATGTCCTTTCCTATATGATTTTATGTGAACGATATTGTTTTGTCATTCCGAGACACTCGAGGAATCCCTTGCACTATAAGCACCAAATCACAATCATCAAATCTCAAACAATATTTAATATCTAAAAGTTTAAATATTTAAACAGTTTAATTATTGTTATTTGTTTGTTATTTGTATTTTGGTGCTTGGTGCTTAACATCATCGGACACGAAAGTCAGTCTCTTATAAATCTCTCTTGTTAACTCAACATCACGTTTACAATATTCTAAAATCTCTTTTACCTTTCCAGCTCTAAAATAATCGTAAACTTGGCTGCCGTCAATATCGGTCTTTGACGATGGCAAGCCAAATGCCTTAGCCAACCTGTCCAAACTTCCTTTGCTGTGAGTGCGGCTCCACATTGTCCATTCTTGGTAGGTATCAAAAACAATATCGTTGGTAAAGCGCCTAAGCGGGATTTGCCGCAACGGTTTAACTTGATGTACGATCGAGCGCTGATATATAAAAGGTAGGTCGAAATCAAAAACATTGTGGCCAATAAACAATTCCGCCTTTTCTGCTTCTTTCCAAAAATCTTTTAATATCTGCTTTTCATCATCGGCATGAAAAACCTTGGTTGGTTTGTCGTCAACCGCATAACCGATGCACAGAATTCTGCCAAAAGCACCATCAAAAGACGTCGCGCGGAAAAAGCTATCAAAATCTTTTGCCCCGGGCCCAAAAGAAGTCGTACGATATTTTTTAAACATTTCCCGAATAATCGGCTCGCTTTCCGGCCCCGCCGGCAGTGTTTCAATATCGAAGTATAATTTCATTTATTGCTCCTATCGTCGCAAGCGCGGATAGACGCCGATTAGCATATTTCGCGGATTTACGCGGATTTGGTGTCATTGCGAGGTAATCTGAAGCAATCTCATTTTCGGGTGTCTATTTTCCCGCAGAGCGGGACCCCGCTATAGAGGTGGCGTGACACATTCGGGTGCCTTTCGGGTGCAAGAAAAAGACATATTATTGTAATTCAACAATGTCTTTTTGGACGCTTTCTTTATTAATACTCAAAAAGCCTGTTTTAATCAATAGAACGAACAATAATTCCACAAACATCAAATATATTGGCAAAAGCAGATAGTAAGCCAAAGACATTAGCTGCCAGATAATTATCGCAAAAACAATTGGCACTAAATTTCCCATTTTTTCAATGGCTTGATTGAGTCTTTTATCCACCAACATACTCATTAACTGCTCATTTTGTGATGCAATTGAACCACCAACGATATTTTCATTTGTTCCGATAGCTTTCAGTGTGGTTGCTTTTTCTTGGCTGGATACTGGGTCATTAACATCACGGCCATTGAGCATATTAACAAGCTGATTCACGGTCGTACTTGTACTAAATTCTGGTAGTGATAATGAAAGTATATCAACCCGCCATGATTGCGGCAACTTGATATTGTTGACGCTAATTTGTCCGCTATTTGAAGCGTTAAAAAAGACAAGCCCAATTAAAATTGCGATAACAATCAAAAACCATTTTATATAATCGCGCACAACCTCGTAAGCGCGAATGTGGACAATGTTTGATAATTCTTTTTTAACATCGCGGCGGCAGATAATCAAAAATAAACATAGTACGATTGCCCAAACAAAATCCACCCAGCTACTGTGAAAAAATAAAAGTGCGATAGCGGCAATTAAAATTGATGAAATAATATTTATCCAAATATTCTCGGCTATCAATAAGTAGACACCCCAGATGGCTACAAAAATAACTGGCGCTACTAAATACAAATACCAGTAGTTATAACCCAGTTTGATTAATCCAAAGCAAATTAGGGCAGCCACCACCGCACTTGACGCCAGCATCACTTGCTTGCCGATATTGCTATTTGTTTTAGTTTCCGTTAGTTCCATCTATATATATGATATCAAAAAGAAATTAGTTTATCAGGTTAGTAAAGTTCACCCGCCTAGACTCGCAGAAGGCGAGGCTGGTAAGGTTCATAAAGTAAGATAGATATTATTTCTAAATGTATTAACAATTTTGAACCATATAATTTTCCTCACTATATCACGATCGTGATATATTGAGGAATTTAGATAAGAACACACAAGCGGATTTATTTATAAAAACGAAACCACGATTCTTGAACCAGTAAACATTTACACATCGTAGGTGTAAGAGCGGTTTAAGACATTCTTGAACCAGAAAACGTATACACTTCGTAGGTGTAATTGGTTATTAAATTAATATCATAAAACGAACTGGCCCCCGCAAGCGGGGGCCGAAAGAGCAAAAAGCGAAAAACACAAGGGAATGCAGAGTGACTAAGTGCTAAACCACCCTCACACTCCCGTGAAGGCGACGACAGAGCCACAACGACCTCTTATGCGGCCCGCATCGTCAGAGCCAAAACCGAGCGCTTCGCCACCAAGATCAAGATAGGGCGAGTCCGACAATCCGTCGGAGTACATGTAGCGCGCTCCAGGGAACCACTTCCGCTCGATGCGTGTCGTCGGGAAACGAGTCCCGATGACTATCGAGAGGCCAGCTACCGGCTCAATGGCCATGCCAGAAGGACTCCAGTGAAGACTCTGCCACAAGATGTTTCTTGGGCTATAGCATTCGTCTGTCCTCCAGTCACCGAGGTTAAGATGCTTTGCCAGGCAGTTGTTTCCCTTGGCCATAGCCTGGCCTTCATGGTGAGTCAGGATGCCCAGGACTTCCGGTACAACACTGAAGGAGCCAGAAACTCCCACCATGTTGCCATCAATCATACGCCAGCGCCCGGGGCGGTTAACGAACCGCGTGTGCAGTTCATCATGGCTCCACTGACCAAACCTGTTGCAGATCTTGGCGACTAACTTGCCGTAACCTGCAACACGAGGGTCCTCTATGTCCCAGAGTTCACCGAGGAACGAGAGGCAGGGCCAGAGAGCAACTCCATCGGTAGGGATAGGGGTATTGATGTCTTTCACTGGCTTAGTCCATTTGGGCTCGAAGCCAAGAGCCCTGCCAATGTGCTCCGCTTGCTCCTCTAGGGTGGGCACAGCATACCCCTTTGGGTAATGCCATACCAGTGAGCATTGCTCATTGGCGTAAGGGTTGATGCCGAGAGCTTCACGGACTACAAGCTCATCCACCTGAGTTAGGTCCGCCTCTACGAGCAACCGCTGAAACACGTTCAACCTTCCCTTGTGAGCGATCGCGCGTCTGACACACTCCGGCGGCAGATCGATTGGAACACCCTGTGTAAATGCCGCGAAGAGCTCTTTCAGCTCTCCTCCTGTCAGTTCCCTTTCTGAACCAATACTCGAGGCTGTCCCAGACATGGGCTGTCCTCCACGTTTATAGTCCGCCGACTGTAATCGTACGCCCCGATCGATAATTGCATCGGGTTACACGCGTCTGCGAGGCAGACGTTTGCTGTCAGTATTATAGGTTAAAAAAGTGGAAAAAGTCAATAGAAAGAGCAATGGTTTATCAGGTTAGTAAAGTTCACCCGCCTAGACTCGCAGAAGGCGAGGCTGGTAAGGTTCATAAAGTAAGATAGATATTATTTCTAAATGTATTAACAATTTTGAACCATATAATTTTCCTCACTATATCACGATCGTGATATATTGAGGAATTTAGATAAGAACACACAAGCGGATTTATTTATAAAAACGAAACCACAATATCTAAACCAGTAATCATTTACACTTCGTAGGTGTAATAGGTTTAGAAGTGGATAATAAATAGAGATTCTTCGCTATGCTCAGAATGACATCTAATTAAAATAGTATCGACAGGCAGGTGAGGCTGCCGTCCATTTTTTGGTACTCGCTCATATCAAGTTCAATAATTTTTTCCGACAATTTTCTATCAATAATTTTCTTTTTAGTATCAGTAAATCCCTTCAGGATCACGAGCGCGCCATTAATATTAAGACAATTAGCGGCATGATTTTCTTTTTTGAGGGTGATGATTTTGTGATAATCCTTAAACGCAGGCTGATTTGCGAATTCCTTATTTAACAAAATTGTGTGATTGCCAGCGTAACTGACGCCGGTTTTTAAATGAAGTACCGATTTTACCGGTACTAAACTAACATCAAACCCTTCTTTTCTGACAATTCGCGATAGTTGCTTGGCCCCTTCGCGATTAGTTCTTTTTGACTGGCCGATAAAAAAATGGTCTTTAATTTTTAAAACATCGCCGCCATCAAGGCGGCCAGGAGATTTAATTTGATATAACTTAAAATATCTTTGCAGGATTTTTTTAACCGGCTCTTGCTCACCGCGCCGTCGCCTATCACCCATATGATTGACCACCGCACATTTGCCAACCACTACTGCCGTATCTTCCACAAAAGGCGCATCGGGATGCTTAGAGTCGGGCGGCATTTCTATCAATTTAATGCCAAGGCGACGCAAAACATCACAATATTTTTGATGCTGCTTTAGTGCCAGGTGATAATTAGGAGCTCCTAAGTTGGCGGTTGTAATTCCGTCTTTAAAATTTGGCGCCGGAGGCCTGACGATAGCGCGCCTGTAAAAGTTGCCCTCTCCTTTTTTCCTCATTATTTCTACAAATACACAAAATAACGATTTAGCGCAAGCCCCAGATTTTATCGCATCTCATATATTTCAAATTTTAAAAAAATATCTATAACATCTTGACAATTCACCTGCTATCTGATATATTTAACAGATCTGAAGGTGAGGATTTGTCCTCCTTTTAGGTTAGCTATAAACCTTGACATACAACGGGTTATCAACCCGAAAAGCACAAGAGTCCAACGGCCCTGTGCCGGGAAGGTCGCTTAGAGAATGAACAAGGTCTACGCTCTCCTACTGGTTGCCCTCGCTGTCACCAGTAACCTCGATGCGAGTTACGCCCCTCGGATCGTCTGGACCGGCAAGGATCCGACGGGTCAGCTGGCACGAACTGCTATCACTCTTGCCGACAACACGGTACCGACTGTACCTGATGCAGTAACCGTTGTCATTCTGGATGACAACAGCGGTATAATCCTTTTCGTACCGCTTGGGATGACTGTCGAGATCCCTACCACTACCAAGGTGACTATCAGCCAGCGCGCCGAGAGCGGATGGATCCGTTTCGACGTGCAGCCCAAGCCCCACCTGCAGATCGAGTTCCGCAAGACAACACCCACTGTTCTACCGGAGACACTCTTGGCGGTTGGCTTCTGTGGCTCGGCCTACCACCGCCGACTCATGCAGAGTGCCCCCCAGGGCATCGGCGCGCAGTTTGCCTGGATGTCTGGGGACCACGTGTTCGACATCGGCGCCTTGCCGCCAGTATGTAACGCACGATGTCCAGACTGCTTCCTTGTTGATCTCCAGAGACGGAAGACAGACGAGTTGTCTCTGGATGAACTACTCCGCGTGGTCGACCAACTGGCAGAACTAGAGGGTAATCCAGTCCGATGCATCAACATCCTCGGAGCTGGAGAGCCGACCCTCTTCCCGGAGATGCTGACCCCCCTGCTCTACAGGTTCAAGGAGGTCGGGATCTACCCGGTAGTCTTCACCAACGGCAACACGCCGTTCTGCAGAGACAGTGAGCTACTGAACTGTCTCTATCAGGAGACCGATGTGACGTGGTCGCCGAAGATGGACTCGCCCTACAACAGGCGATTCCAGAACGCGACCTTTGGGGCAGCCGAAGACACGCAGTGGTTCGACCGGCGAAACGCTTTTGTTCAGCTCCTCGCCGACGTCGGCTACAACAGACTAGACCCCGAGCTGGGGACTCGGATCTTGTTCGACTTCGTTGTGAGACCCCAGACCCTCCACGAGGTCGAGCCGTTCCTCCGCTACTGCCGCGAACAGAACATGGCAGTACTCTTCACAACACCACTGCCCTCCGGCGGCAGTAAGAAAGCCTTCCAGAAGGGACTGCTCATCACGAAAGAGCAACACGAGTGGATGACGAGGCTTATCCAGGAGGTGGACGCCTCGTATGGGTATCACCATCCGCTCTGGCGTAACTTCGCCACAACTGCCTGCCGGGAGTCGGGATTGCTCAGCCACACCGGCGAGTTTTACTTCTGTCCCGGCCGCATCGAAAGTGTCGGGAATATCAGGCTGCAACCACTCGCTGACCTGATCCGAGTCCTCTACGAGCGCCGTCCTGAGCGCTGTCCCGCGACCTACGACGGCCAGTGCTTGTGCCGCACCTACTGGGCCTAACCGGGCCCACACAAAACCGCTTCACCCAAGAGGCGCCCCCTGCAGGGGGCGCCTCTTCTCATTTCTGCTCAATAAATTATATAAATCTGATAAACTTTTATAATTTTGATAAAATAATGTTAATGAAGAAAAATATTAATTCCCAAAAAGATACAGCCACTACGAGAATTCTTTGTATAGTAATATCGATTTTTACGATTATTACTATTGTTGTTGGCGTGTGGCTCAAAAATTCTTATTGGATAATTGCCGGTATTATTCCTGCCGCCATTTACGAAGCCTGGCGCACCGAAGGATATTACACCAAAGCAGCTTCGATCGGCATCGTCGTTTTGGTAATTTTAGAAATACTGGCCATTATGGGGATCATCCGTTTCAATATCTCTCAATTTTTTAACACTGATACTTTTTATTTTTCCGGATTTTTGATTCCACTTGGTGATATCGTCTCAATTTTCCCAATAGTTTGCGCTCTGCTTGCGCTGATACTTTTGCGCCGCACCTACGGGCCATATACAAAATGGCTGTCGATATTATTGATTGTCAGCGCATTAGCCCTTCTCTATGTTGTTAATAAATCAATAATTCCCGAGCTCATCAAAAACAGCGCCGGGTCTTATTATTGGCTCTACTAAACTTACATTCCCAAGAACTTTAATGCTTCATAAACCAGCATTGCTGGCCAAACAATAGCTTTTAGAACTCCTAATACACCAATCCAAAATGTATCGGCATATTGTAGATAATACACGATAGCGCCGATAAAACCGAGACAATACACTCCGCCTGATAAACCTTTACCTGACCAGTGTTTTGCACAATTGCACTCCTTACACTCCTTACACTCATCAACTTTGTCCTTCATAAATCCTCCCGCCTCTTGTTAATTTATTGATTCTATAATACCACATTTTATATTATTACAACCGAATACCTAACCTCGTAGGTTAGATTGCTTGTTAACATATGTATAGCTTAAGACACCTAATGATACTACCCACGAGATAAAAGGATTGAAATCTATTACATTAATAAGTATAATTATATCTGTAATTATCCGGGATCGTCCCAGCCCTAGGCTGGTCGGCCTCGGGCCGATAATGGTTCATTTATACTCCGGGATCGTCTAATGGTAGGACGTTAGGTTTTGGTCCTAAAAATTGGGGTTCGAATCCCTATCCCGGAACCACGCAAAGCGTGGTTTACCCCAGCTCAGCTGGGGAACCAAGTAAAATTACTTTCTGCAAAACGAACTACGTTCTGTTATTGCAGAAGCGTAATCACTTGGCACAGCCAAGCAGTAAGATAGACAAGAAAGTAATTTTACTTGCCACGTGGTGACCGAAGGGAATTTTACGTGGCGCAGTCGCCCCGTATAGCTATCGCACGGGGCACAGTGTGGCGAGCTAATGCGAGTTTTACGCGACATCTCGTTACCCCTGCGAGCTACGGATGGCAAGCCAGATAGACAAAATTAGATCGTACGATCTAATTTTTTATTTCACTATAATCGCCGCGTGAGGACAAAATATCTTTGATAGAATACTTGCCAAAAAGTTTGAAAACGCGAATCGGTAGGCCGTTTTCCTCAGCCAGCGTCACGGCCGGCAGGTCCATAACACGCAGATTCTTATTGCGCATTTGTTTAAATGTAATTGATTTGATACGCTGAGCGTTTTTATTTTTCATCGGATCGTCGGTATAAACTCCATCAACTTGAGTTGCCTTCAAAATTAAATCGGCGCCAATCTCAAGAGCCCTAACCACTGTTGCCATATCAGTTGAGTGAAAGGGCAAGCCAGTACCAGCGCCAAAAATCACCACTCTCCCCTTTTCCATGTGGCGAATTGCTTTGCGGCGGATAAATGGCTCAGCCAGCGACTGCATATGAACAGCGGTCTGGACTCGAGTGGGAACACCAATTTTTTCCAGTTCAATTTGTAAAACCATCGCATTCATGATAGTTGCCAGCATTCCAATATAATCACCAGCTGCCCGCTCATCACCACTTGCCGCAATATTTTTACCGCGGAAGAAATTACCGCCGCCGACAACAATGCCGACCTCATAGCCGGCATTATGCGCTTCTTTGATATTACGGCAGATTTTACTAACAGTTGGAATATCAATACCAGCATGCTTGCTGCCGCCTAGCGCCTCCCCAGAAATCTTTATAACAACTCGCTTAAATTTATTCATCTATTGTATGGTAACACAAACTATTAGTTCATCAAGTTCACCCGCCTAGACTCGCAAAAGGCGAGGCTGGTAATGTTCATCAGGTTTATCAAGTAGTATTGGAATTATACTTTATGAACTTTATAAACTTGAAGAACCTGACAAACTATTTTTGATTGTCCAGGTCCAAACACATCGTGAACACATTAAGGTAATGTAATTACCGGAGGTGTTCATGCAAGGAAGTGTCGGAACTCAAACAAGAATAGGCACTATTCTGCCCGGAGCAAGCAGAATCGCTAAG